>Ga0182743_1000795_pt1 | contig 35382 bp, 40 predicted proteins | sample eDN3rd30CKraftOP_FD_128522 | JGI IMG/M metagenome (GOLD analysis project Ga0182743, IMG submission 128522) | Enriched Organic Plus compost microbial communities from Emeryville, California, USA - eDNA 3rd pass 30_C Kraft OP (version 2) (version 2) ... | reverse complement strand
CGGACACGAACCTCGTCGAGGGTCATCTTCGACAGCTGGGCGCGACCCAGGTGCGGGTTGAACTCCGACAGGTAGTAGCCGGGGTACATCTCCTGCAGGCGGGCGGCGATGCCTTCGGCTTCGGTGGCCTTCGTGCCGGCGGGGATGGACACGACGCGGACGCCGCGGCGGTCCTCGTCGATCTGCGCGATCGCTGTCTGTCGGTAGATGGTCAGCTTGTTGGTGTTCGAGTCGTAGGAGAGCACCTTCCAGTCGGAGCGGTTCTCACCCATCTCCTCGCTGGTGGACGACGCGCCGGCCTTCTTCCGCTCGGCTTCGACGACACGTTCGAGCACGCGGGCGACGTGCTGCGAGTTGTTCGGGTCGAAGCCCTGTGGGGGCTGCAGTTCGAGGGTCTGGATCGACATGATGAGAGTGGTTCCCTTCCGACGCTGGTTACCCTGCGGCGGATGGGGGACTCTCGCCTGCGTTCAGGCAGGGACGGCAGCCGCCTCCGCGAGCTCGATGACCCGGGCGGTGCCGCGGCCGCCGACGACATTGGGGTCGTCGCCGAGGGCGCCACGGATCTCTGCGGCGAGGACACGCTCGCCGTCTTCGCCGATGTTCACCCACTCGCCGTGCTCGTCGAACAGCTCCACCGGGTACTTCGGGTGGTCCAGCTGAACGGTCACGAGCTTGGCGTCCGGGTAGGAGTCGAGGACGATCTGGCGGATGACCCGCTCCTCAGCCTTCTCCTTCTCCTCTTCCAGGTCGGCGAGCTGGCGGCGGAGGTTGTCGATGTCGTCCTGGCGGGCGGCGACGACCGCGGCGAGGTTCGCGACGGACGGCTTCGCTTCCGCGGCGATCGGGTCGTGCTGGCCCCTCAGCTGCCGGTAGTCGGCGTACGCCTCTACGTCGCCGAGGTCCAGGTCGAGCGGACTGACCGCGGCATCCGGATGCGTGAGAGCACCGTGCTTGCGCAGCGTGTCGACGATGTCGTCCGAGAACGCGTACGGGTTGTCGCGGAGCTCGATGACCTCAGCGAGCGGCTTGGTGTCGAGGATGGAGGCGATGTCCACCTTCTGGTGGGCGATCGGGCCCGTGTTGTCGAGGTTCTCGCGCTCGTGGAACTCGACCCATGCGCGGATGGGCTGGCCGGGCTCGTAGCTGAGCGGGCTGTCGTCCTCGAAGGCGTCCACGTTCAGCTCGACGCCTTTCGGTGGCGACTGGGGCTTCTCGGTGAACCGCTTGAGGTGCGGGTCGCGGGGGTGAAGGGACTCGTCGAAGGCGTGTGGCATGTCTGGGATGTACGCGGCGCTCAGGAGTACTGAAGTGCGTGGTACGCGTCGTTCTCGACGACGCCGGGAAGGGGCACGAAGTCCAGCTCGTCGGAGTAGCCGTCCACGTCTCCGCGGAACGCGCCTGCTACCCGAAGGCTGTCGATGATGTCGTGGTCACCGCCGCCCTCGTCCTCGTCCTCGTCGCCCTCGTCGTACCGGTCCTCGAACTGCTCGGCGGCCCGTTCCAGCGCCTCGTCCTCGGACGCCGCCTCGACCTTCACGAACTCGTGGTCGTCACCTTCGATGAGCCACACGAGGACCTCGCCCGGCGCCTGCGGCTCCGGGAACCGCTCGATGCTGCCGCCGTCCGCCGCCATCTCCGCAGCGTGCACCTCGCACCAGGCCGACTCGGACTGCGGCGCCCGGTACCCGTTGGGGATGTTCCCCGAACGGTACACGGGTGGGCGGCCGCACCCCTCAGTGCAGGTGGCGGGGTAGCCGAGCATCTCAGGGACACTGCCGATCGTCAGCTCGGCGGCGTGGTCCGGCTTGCTGCCGAACTCGCCATTGGTCTCGCGAGGCTGGTCGATGTACGTCATGCCCATCATGTACCCGGCGTCTCACAGATCATGACGTCGCCGGTGAAGATCGGGTGGCCGGTCAGCTCACCCTCCTCCACGTACTCGAGACCGCCGGTGCGGCGGCAGCGGCGCAGGCGCGCGTTCTCGAACACGGCGTACGTCGGGTCCTGCTGGCGCAGCCGCTGCAGGACAACCGTCCCGTGCAGCTCCTGACCGTCGGGGATGTCGTCGATGGTGACCTCCCGGCCGCCCGCGTCACGGAACGCGTCCACCTGCTCGCGGACGACGTCGAGCTTGCGGAGGTTCTGCAGCATGATGATGACGTCACGCTCGTCCGCTTCGGACGCACCCTGCAGGCCGGGGATCTTCCCCTTGAAGTCCTCGTTGTACACCCACCCGCTGCCGGGCTGTTCGAGCTCGCCGTACACGCGGAGGAAGTCGGCCATGAGCGGGCGGACCTGCTCGAGGTCGTAGAAGTTCTTGTTGTACACGAACGGTGCCGACGCCTCGGGGGTCGTCTCCGCCTCGAACCAGACGGTGTGCTCACGGCCAGTGCGCTCGGTCAGCAGGTCGGCGACATGCTTCGCCGCCTCCAGGTCTCCCTCGAACCGGTAGCACAGGTCGCAGCGCTGGATGCCGTCTGCGGAGTCCATCGCCAGGGCGACACCGGCGACGGTGGCGCACTCGCAGTCCGGGTCGCCGAGCGCGGCGCCGAATGTCGCGGCGGCCGCGGCGAAGAGGTCGACCGGCTTCCCATCCGCCTCCACCCACGGGTTCGTTCCGGACGCGATGATCACGCCCTCCTGCCCGGTCCACTGCGTCACGGTGTCGTCCGTGACGGGCAGTGGAGCGGTGTCAGGGGTGAGCCGGTCGTGGGCGCCGAACTGGCCGCCGTCCGGGCTGCCTTTCGGCTTCCGGTGCTTCTCGATCTCGATCTGGGCGGGCGTCGTCGCCGCGGTGCTCTGGGTGACCATGACACTCATGTACGCGGCACTGTCGCCTGGTCAGTCCTCGCGGAGCATGACCTTCCCGCCGTAGATGCCGACGCCGGTGCGCTTGCCCTTCTCGACGTACTCGAGCTCGCCGGAGCGCGAGCTCTTGCGCAGGCGGGCGTTCTCGATCACCTGAAAGCCGGTGCCGTCCACATACCAGCCGTAGCGGACGACGGTGCCGCGAAGCTCCTGGCCACGGGTCAGGTCGTGGACAGTGATCTCCCGACCGCCAGCCTGCGTGAACTCCTCCACCTGCTGGGCGACAATGTCGCGGCGACGGAGGGACTGCAGCATGTAGATGGCGCGCTCGTACTCACGCGGCTCCGCGCCCTCCAGGCTGGGGATGCGGCCGACGAACTCGCTGTCGGGCACGAACCCGGCCTCCGGGCGCTTCAGCTGGTCGTAGACGGTGAGGAACTCGTTCATGTACGGGCGGACCTGCTCGAAGTCGCCGTGCTTGCGGTTCCACACGAACGGCTTCGGCTGCTCGACGAGCTCACGGAGGGATGCGACGAGCTCGGCCGCGGCCTCCACGTTCTCGTCTGCGGTGTCCGCTTCCCAGGCAGCCAGCGCCGCTGCGGCTCGCGCCTCCGCGACTGTGTCGCCGTCACGGGTCTGGAGGATTGCGGCGGTCACATCGGCGACCTCGGCAATCGCGTCCACGTTCTCGTCGTCGACATCCGTCTCCCACGCGGCGACCGCGGCGCGAGCGCGAGCGGCCAGGGTTGCGGTGGAGGGCCCGACCGCGATCTCGGGGAGCTCGCGGTCGTGGGCGCCGAACTGGCCGCCGTCCGGGTTGCCCTTCGGCTTGCGGGGCTGGGGATCTGCGGTGAGTGCCATGACACTCATGTGCGCGGCGAAGCGCCGCACCCGTTGAGCACGGTGGGTGCGGCGCTTCGCGTGAGCCGTTCGCGCCAGCAGGCGGCGAACAGCCTCAGTCGAGACCCAGGGAGTAGATGGCGTCGTCGAACATCTCGCCCAGCTCGGCGGGCGAGGAGAGCTTCGGCGCGGCGGCGTGGGCGATGACGGTGGCCGCGGCCGCCTCCCACGCTGCGCTGTCGCCGCCGCGGCGGAACTCGTCGTACTTCACGACGGCCGCGGCGACCAGCTCGTTCAGGTCCTCGACGTCCGCGATACGCTTGAACGCCTTCGTGATGCGCAGCTTCGTGGCCGCGTTCATCTTCTCCGGCACCGCCAGGACACCCTGGAGGACCTTCGCGAGACGGCCGGGGTGCCCGCCGACGATACCGATCATCGCCTCCGTGTCGTCCTCCGTGTACGGCGCCCACAAGCTCAGCCACTCGTCGGAGATGGTCTCGTCCTCCTCCGTCGACTCCCCGAACATGAGGTTGTCCCAGGCGATGAACGACCGGTACGCGAGCGACTCGTCGTCGGTGAGCTCAGCGAGCAGCTGCTGGCGGACGTCGACACCAGGAAGCGCCGGGGCCGGCAGGCCCGTCTGCGTGAAGAACATGCGGGCGACGATCGCGGCCTTTTCCTGCGCGCGGCGGGAGCGGACCTTCCCCTGCGCCTCACGGGCGTCCTTCACCGCGTCCTGCTCCGCGTACATCGCCTCGAGCGCGGCGATGGCGCGTGCGTCGTCGTCACCCTCGATGGCCTCCTGCTCGGCAGAGCGGGGAAGCTGCTCGGGGGCGAGGTCCGCCACCGGGCGGCGGTACGCGTCGTCCTCACCGACAGGGGTGTCCAGCGTGGTCGCCAGTTTCTCCTCCGTCTGGCGGATGCGGTTCATGATGGGGCGGACGCACCCGTCGAGGGTCTTCACCATCCACCCGACGACGTTCACGCCGCGGACCAGGTCGTGCAGGTCCAGGCCGGAGCCGGGGTTCTGCAGGACCTTCTGCTCGATGATCTCGTGCAGGCGGATGTTGAGGGCGACGCGGGTCTTGTGGGGCTCGCGGGCCATCGCGTTCCACTGGGTGGTGGTGCGGATGACGTACTCGACCACGTCGAGGGACGGGTCCAGCAGCAGCCACGCGATCTGACGCTTCGCTTCCACGACCGGGTCGTGGCAGTCGCGGACGTGGTCCAGCGCGAGGTTCATCAGGCCGGTGCCGGACTGGGAGGGGACGGGGGCGGTGGTCTTGTACTGCCCGTCGACGAGGTACTCGCGGATTGTGGGACCGTACGCGAACTCGCCGTGGTCGTCCACGGTGTCACCCGTGTACGTCAGGCGGATGCCGTTGCCCTCCCACGAGTACGTGGTCCGGCCACCGGTCGCTTCGAGCGTCTGCTCGGCGATGGCGCGGGCGACCGCGTTCACGCGCTCGTGGGTGGCGTCGTAGTTCGGGGTGACGGTGGACTGGCGGAGGGCGTCGGCGACGAGGGTCGCAGCGTTGAGAGTGTTCATGCCGGGCATGTGCGCGGCGCGGCCGAAGAACTCGTTGTCGGTGGACGGGTTGCTGTGAGGCGTGTTCATGACGCGGCCCATGCGCGTCTCCGACGAAGTGGACCCAGGGGTGTGCGTCACCCCCACGGCAAAGGGCCGGTCAGACGGTGAAAATCACCGACTTTCCGGCCCTTTGCATAGACACACTCGCGGCCGTGTGCCTCACCCGCTATGCGCTTGGAGTTCCCGCATCCGGCGTGCGACGTCCTCCGGCGTCGTGGACGCCTGCTCGAGGAACTCCGGCGGCATGAGGATGGTCGTCGCCGCGAACCGCTGCTTCAGATCCCCGTACAGGAACTCCGACCCACGCAGCAGGTGACGTTTCCCGAACTGGTCACGGCCCGTCCACAGCGCCTTCAGCGAGTTCCAGTTCGCACCCTGGTCGCCGGCGAGGGTGTCCGGCGCGATGACCCGGGCGTGGGTCTCCGGGCGGCGGGCGCCGTACAGCTCGAGCGCTGCTTCCGCCTCAGCGGAGTCGGAGATGTGACCGATGAGCCCACGGGAGAAGTAGCCCTTGAGGCCCATGTTCAGCGGACCGGTCGGGGTCTGCGTGTAGAAGACGGGCAGCACCTGCATCGAACGGGCCAGACGGCCAACCTCGTTCAGCTCGTCCCGTGCGGCACGCTCGAGCACCCACGCCTCGTCCATGTGGAGGACACCGCCGCGGCCGCGGAGGGCGATCATGGACCCACGCACCAGCATGCGGAGCAGGTTCACCGACTGCCGCATCACACTCGACATCTGGTCCGACTCGATGTCCCGGCCCTGCGGGGGCAGGGTCAGGGGAGCGGAGCCACGCATGAACAGGGTGATGCTGTTCGAACGGGCCAGGGAGTTCCCGCCCTCGCGGGGCTGCATGCCGAACGTGGCTCGGAACATCGGGAACGTCTGGGCGACCTTGAACACCGGCTCGATCGCTTCGCGGGACACCTGCCCGGCCTGGTAGGCGAGGGCGAGTGCCTGACCGGTGACGGTCGCGCCGTTCGCGACGCCGTACCGGATGGCGTTCGCGATCTCCGCCTCGTACTTGCGGCGGTCGTCGTTGCCCCACGGGTTGACGTTGAACAGCATGTCCGCTGCCAGCGGGATGCCCTCCTCTGCCGTCGGGTAGAGCGTGAGGGGGTCCAGGCCGCCGTCGGAGGAGATGAAGTCGTCGAACGAGCGGACCTGGAAGCCGGGGACATCCATGAACGCTGCCCGCAGGTCCGAGCCTTCCTTCGGGTCGATGATGACCGTCGGGGTGCCCATGAGACCGTGCTGGCGGGCGATCCACTGCAGCAGGACCGTCTTGCCGGAACCGGTCGCGGCACCCACCAGCATGAGCGGGGCGGCGTCACCGGAGGAAGCGGCGACCGGCGACAGGTACACCGGCTGCTTGTCGCGTGTCAGACCGAGGAACGCGCCGTCGTCGTCACCGACACGGGTGAGGTTCGAGAACCCGGAGTACGCGAGGGAGGTGGCCGGCACGTCGTGCAGGTGCGGGTTGCCGCGCACGTTCGAGCAGATCATCGTCTCGTGCCACGCCTGCAGCTGCCGGTTGCTCATGATGAACAGGCGGCCGGAGCCGACCTGGATCGCTTCCTCATCGCTCCACATGCCGGCAAGGCCGGCGATGACGGACAGGTCGACGATGGTCGGGGGCATGTCGTCCTTGGCGATGTCGTACTGCGCCTCGATGGAGCCGATCTCCGCTTCCCGCTCCTCACGGCGGGCCTGATCCTTGCCCTTCTGGTAGCCCTCGCTGAGGTCCGCCCGCATCTTCCGGCGGGTGGACTTCAGCTCCTGACGGGTGATGTTCGGCGGCTCCACGAAACCGCGGGCGCTGACCACACGGGCACCGAGGTCGACCAGGTCGGACGCCCACCAGGTCTTCGAGTCGGAGACCGGCGTGTACCCGAGGTCGAACTCTGCGAGGGACGCGAACGTGATGGCGCGGTGCGCAGGCATGTCCGCCCACGGCTCGCAGTCCAGCAGCCCCTCGTCTTCCGCGTGCTCCCAGGAGGCGCGGCGGGAGAAGAAGTGGATGTGCTCCGCATGGCGCAGCTCCGCGACCGGGCGCGGGTCGCCGAGGTTCCACCAGCCATCGATCGCTGCCCAGTCCTCGGAGGTGGGGTATCCGAGGCCGGCACGGTCCATGGCGGCAGCGACCTGCTTGAAGTCCTTGTCGTAGTCGGACTCGAGCACGCCCCCGAAGAACAGGGTCTGCTGGATGGACTCGATGAAGCTGCGCACACCGCCGGAACCGGTGGTCGGGACCAGTCGGACGCCGAGCATGACGCGACGGTCGTAGACCTCCGTGTCCTGGAACCAGGTGTTCAGCTGCCCCTTGATCGGGTTCGTCTCCGGCGCCTCGTACCACTTCGGGTAGTTGGTGAGGATGAGGTGGAACTCCCGGTACGCCTTGCGGGCGAGTGACCGGTTGATGCCCCGGGTGGTCGCCAGCTGGGAGAGCTCGTTGAAAGCGAACGCCAGAGGCCCGGAGATGTTCAGGGCCTCCTGGACAGTCTTCGCGTCACGGATGCTGCCGAGCGGGACGGTGCGGTACAGCCACACGGACTTGTCGATGCCGGTGACCCGCCCGTCCGGGCGGGGCTTGCGGGCCCGGGACTCGAAGACAGGAGTGGCGGGGATGTCGTTGTTCGCACGCTTGGCCATCAGTTCCCGTCACCGCCTTCCGGGGACGTCGGCTCGTCGGTGGTGACCGGGACACCGGTCTCCTCCGGTGTGGGGGTCGGGGTGGGAACCCCGGTGTTCGAGCTGGTGGTCAGCTTCGTGGCAGTGATCGCGTTGCCGAACTTCACCAGGGTCGGGCCGGTGCCGGCCGGGCCCCACGCGACGACCTTCGGGGAGGCGGTGTGGGCCTGCTCGATGAGCACGTCGTACGTGACCGTGGAGCCCTTCTCACCGGTCGCGAACCAGGACAGGGACAGTTCGACACGGGCGATGATGGTCTTCGGCTTGTCCTCGGCGCCCTCCACGGGGATGTGGCCTGCTTTCGCGATGGACGCCTGCAGCACGCGGGCGCCCTGCAGCGGCATGTACGCGTGGTCGGCGTCACCGTCCCCGACGTACAGGCGCAGCGCGTCTGCGGACTCTGTGAACGACTTCGCCCACTGGATGACGGACTGCTGGGAGGCGTCGGACGGGGCGACGCTCTTGTACCCCGGCCACAGCTCACTGGACCAGCCCTGGTTCGCGTCGGGAACGCGGGGCAGCAGCGACGGGTCGGCGCTGACGTACGCGCCGAGCTGGTCGGACACGGACACCAGGACGGTCGCGTCGTAGAAGACGGTCTTGTCGCCGACGTCGGTGGCGAGGGTGAAGAAGTGGATCTCCGCGTCGTTGGCCGGGTTCTCGGTCGAACTGGTCGCCTTCTCCCCAGCGATCGACTCGAACCCGTCCCAGGAGACGATGTACCCGCCGGGCAGCGGGGACGGGTCGCCCGCGAGCCACTGGGTGAGGCGGGTGTGCGCGGCGCTCTTGCCGACGGACGAGTTGACGGCGACGGAGTCGACCGGGACGATGCCGGCGGTCGGGTCCACGGGGTTGACCAGGTTGTTGAGGGTCAGGCCGATGCATGCGGTGCCGGCGACGATGAACACCCACGCGAACGCGCGGCCCTTGAGCCGGCGGCTCTCGTAGAGGCGCTCAGCGGGGGAGTCCAGGTTCGTGCGCAGCAGGCCGTCGCTAGGCTGTGCGGCGCCGAGCATGTCCGGCTGCTGTGCCTGGTTCTTCTTAGCCTTGCGGGCCATGGTTTCAGCTCCAGATTCCGGCGCGCTCGTGCAGTTTCTCTGCGGCGGCGGCCGAGGTGATGTAGTCGGGGTCGGAGGTCAGGTCACGCAGCTGCTGTTCGGTGAGCCCGTCGTGTTCGACGAGTGCGCGCCGCACCTGAACCTCGGGGCACAGGATCATCGCGGCCACGCACTCGTCACACCACGCGCCGCGGCTGGGCACGCGTGCCCGGCACGGCGACCAGACCTTGTGGTCACGGCCGACCGGCAGGATGCGGTTCAGGTCTCCGACGTCGGTGAACCGCCAGGTTGCGCACCTGGCCACAGGTCACGCTCCGAGCAGCTCGGTGACTGTGGCCAGCGCGGTGAGGTCCTCGAGGTCGAGCGCGTCGACGGCCTCAGCGATCTTCACGCCGGCCTGTGCCTCCTTGGCGGGGATGGAACCCTCGACCTTGCCGAGCGCGCCGAGCAGGCCCCACACGCGGCGGGCGCTGTCGCGGTCCGCGGCGATGCCGATGGCGGCGAGAGCCTTCTCGTACGGGTTGGTGACACCGGCGAGAGCCTCCAGCTCGGTGATGGCCTCGGCGGGTGCCTTCGTCGCAGTGAGGGTCGCGACGACCAGCTCGTCCTTGTCGGCGGTCACACCGAGGACGGCGGCGAGCACGTCGAGGACGTTCTCGTCCTGCTCGGAGATGAGCTCCTGCTGCGCGAGGACGCGGCGCACCTGCGCGGGGGTGAGCCGGGTGGTGCGGGCGGGGGCCTTGCGGCGCGAGCTCTTCTTCGGGGCCTCGGAGGTGTGCTCCTCCTCGACCTCGACGTCGTCGGTGACGGGCTCGTCGAAGGAGACGGGCTCGGGGGCTGCGAAGTCGACAGGGTCAGTGGTCTGACCCTCGAATGCGGGGTACGTCATGAGTGTGGTTCTCTCTGTGGGCGCGTGAGCGGTTGTCGCCCGATACCCTGCGGCGGACGGGCGCAGGGCCCCTATGCGCTCAGGTCCACGTGATCGTGACCGGCCGCCCGTCACGGCGATACGTCGGCCCATCGGACCCATCGGTGATGGTGGTCGTGTCCGGCCACTCGTCCAGAGGGGCGTTGGCGTACGTGGCGAACAGGCTCATACCGACCGCGGCGCCGCGGCACGCGATCAGGTCGATGCCGCGGGCCAGCAGCATCGACGCCTGCCGGTCCAGCTCCGCGCTGGACCCGTCCTCGCCGCGCGGGCCACGGCTGGGGGCGAGAAGCTGCTCGACACCTTCGAGGACGATCACCACCGGCGGTTTCGCATCGTTCGGGTCAGCGTCCAGGCGTTCGTCGAGCTCTGCGAGCAGGCCCCGCATGATGGCGGCCGATTCGGGGAGCGAGTCGGTGACGGTGTGTTGCTCGTAGATGCCGGCTCCAGCGAGGATGCGGGTGCCTTCGGCGGTGAGGACGGCGTAGTCGACGTCGTCCTCCCAGTGCAGGAGCATCTGCTTCGCGTGCCGGACCGCGGTCCCCACCAGGCGGAGGTGCCCGTGCGCGCCGGGCGCGTGGGTGACCAGTCCGGTGTCGCTGAGGCCGATGGCGTAGGAGGTGACGGTCATGGTCACCCCCAGATGGGCAGGATCAGGAGGGCGGACACGACGATGCCCCACATGCCGTACATAGTCAGGGGGATGGCGAGCATCGACTCCCGCCAGCTTCCGGTCAGACCCAGAATGGGTGCTGCCCAGTACCCGTTCTTCATCCAGATGCGCTTGAGGATGGGCGTGTGCTGGATGGCCTGCGGGGGACGGAAGTTCTTCGGCCATGTGAGGGGGAGACCTCCCACGGTGAGGAAGTCGCCGGCCATGTGGGTGACCCAGCCGACAGCGATCGCCCACGGCAGCCACGACCACTGATCGGGAATGAGGAAGGTGATGGCGGCCGAGGACACGATGCCGACCAGCCACGCCATGCCCCACTTGCGGACGATCTTGAGGACCTTCAACGCGAAGCACAGCATGGCGGCGGCGATGATGCCGCAGATGAGCACGTACGGGCTCATCGAGTCGGTGGTGACGATGCCGGGCACGTTCGTGAGGACGGCGGCGAGGAGGACGACAGCGATCGCGGACAGGCCGGAGTGGGTGCCGTGCCGGTGCCCGCCCGCAGCCGCACCGACAGCGGAGGTGACAGCCTTCCCGACGCCGGGGATGGAGTACGCGATGGTGGCGTTCGGGTGGTCGGCGTCGGGCAGCAGCGCGGCGCCGGCCGCGACGAGACCGCCGATGGCGACCGCTGCCGGCTCCATCGGCATCACCGAGAAGGCGGGGATGAGCGGGATCCCGATGGTGGCTCCGGCGATGTTCAGCTTCGTGATGATCGGGGATGTGGCGGTGAGAGCGACCCACGCGGCGGCGCCTGTGCCCGCGTGGTGTGCGCCCATCATCGGTGGGCCTCGTCGAAATCGAACATGGCGGCCCTATGCGCCACATGACGAGGGGCGACCCCGCCGGGGCCGCCCTTCGTGTCAGAACCCGATGTCGGGGCTGTCCGGCACGTTCACCTTCCGGGGCGCGAACAGGTCGTCCGCCTCCGAAAGGTCGGGAACCTTCGGCTGTGGCCGCTCGAACACCGGCTCGGGGAAGTCGTCCATCTCGAACAGCGCCGGAGTCAGATCCTTCTCCGCCAGCGGGGACGGTGCCGGCGTCGGCTCAGGCTCAGGCCCAGGGCTGTGAACCGGGACCGGCTCAGGCTCCGGGGCGGGTTCGCTGGTGAGAAGCCCGGTGTCATGCCGGCGGCAGATGTCCCGGGCGATGTCCTCACGGGGGATGCCGATGTCGTCGAGCTCATCCAGCAGCGGGTCATCCCACACGACCTCGGTGATCCGCGGGTTCGCGAACAGCAGCCCGTTCAGCGCGTCACCTTCCGGCCACCCGGTCAGCGACCCGTCACCGGTGGGGGCATTCACCCCGAAGACGATGTCACGGCCGATGACGATACGACCCTCCAGACCGAACGGGGTGTCGATGAACTGGCCCTCGTGGAACAGCAGCTGGCTGGACGGGTCCGCCACCGGCTCGGTCGCCTCATCCTCCGGGACAGCGTCCTCCACCAGGGGAACATCGGTGGGCGGCTCCTCGAGGGTGAACTGGTCGCCGGGAGCGACAGGGTGGTCCACGAACGGGGCAGGGGGCGGGTCGTCGAACGAGAAGTCGTCATCGAACGACAGGTCACCCAGATCCAGACCGAGGTCATCAGCGGACAGGATGATCTCGTCGTCGTCTTCGTCCTCCACCTCGAACTCGTCCACGACAGCGCCGAACGCCTTCGGTGCAGCGGATTTCACGCGGTCTTCCAGCTGCCCGACGTCGATGCGGCGTTCGTCCGGGATGGGAGGGACCAGCTCGAGGAGCTTGCGCTGCATCTCCGGCTGGCCGCCCGGCTCGTACCAGGACTGGATGATGAGGGGCTCACCAGACGTGCCCTCGAAGATGCCGCGACCCTGGGGGACCTCGGTGCCGAGGTTCGGGAGGGTGGTGACGTCCTTGAACGCAGACGCCATGTCGCCCTGCGTCATACGTCCGAGGGCCACGCGGGAGAAGTTCGTCTTCATGCCCTGCAGACCGACGGCTTCCAGCTCAGCAGCCTTGATGCCCTGGCCGGCGAGGACGACAGTGATGCCGACAGCGCGAGCCTCTCGGCCGAACTTCCCGACCCACATGGCGAGCTTCCTGACGCCGTCGTTGATGTTCTTCCGCTGCTCGAACAGGGCCAGCTCCACCTCGTCGGTGGTGTCGGGAGCCTTGAGGTTCCCCTTCGAGACCTCCTTGATGAGGGACTGGAACTCGTCGATGATGACGAACATGTGGCGGGGGCGAACCTCATCGGGGAGGTCGCGGTAGTTCCCCACACCGTACTGGCCGTTCAGCCGCTTGCGCTCATTCATCTCCATGCCGATGAGCTGGGTGAGCTCGCCGGCGCCGAGGTGCTGACCTTCACGGGCGAACCCGCGGATCCACGGGGTCGCGAACTCGAAGTCGGTGGCACCCTTCGTGGGGTCCATCACGAACAGGTCGCAGTTGCGGAGAATCGCACCGACGGTGAGTACCTGCATGAACGACGATTTTCCGGAGCCGGAACCGCCGAGGACCATCATGTGGAAGTCCTTCATCCAATCCAGGGAGACCGTCGAACCGTCCGTCGTGTACGCGAACGGGATGGCGTGCGAGCCCTTTCCGTCGACATCCGCGGACTCCTCCCAGTCGAGGAGGGCGGGGAACGGGATCGGGTTCACCTCCGATGCGAGGACGACGAACTTGTCCGGGGTCGCGTACGGGCGGATGTCGACGTAGTCGTTCGCTGTCGCGGAGCGCAGCTTCTGCGTCGCTTCGATGACCTTGCCGAGGTTCAGGCCCTGCGGCATGGTGAACACCATCCGGGTGATCTTCGGGTTCGTCTCGTGCGGGGCGTTCTCCACCATGAGCGGCGAGGACCCGTCTGCGACGGAGCGGACACCGGCGTCCTGGAACGCCTGCGCCCAGTCGAGCTTGTCGCAGTAGGCGAGAGCCTTCGGGTTCGCGAACTTCACACCCTCCGCGTGGGGGAGGGCGCCCATCACCATGTAGCAGCCGACCTCGGACTCCTCGAACCGGAGCCAGCGGACACCACCGAGACCCATTGCGAGCTTCACGGCGTTCAGCTTCAGCGTGGCGGTGGTAACACCGTCGTACAGGCGCAGGTGCACCTTCCACACGTGGCCCTGCGACTGCGGGCGGGTGAGCGCCTCCGCCTTGATGACCTCCGGGTAGGGGAGCTTCGCGTCCTCGAACGCCTTGTTGATGAGGCCGCCGAGGACCCACTTCGCGACCTCACGGGCGCGGGGGCCAGGGGAGGCGATCTCGGCCGGGTTGCCGGGGATGGGTGTGGGGGAGTGGACGACCGCGAACCCCTGCGGGTGGCGGACACCGTCGCCGAGGTGCCCGGCTGACGCGGCGATCGCGCCGGTGAGGCCGATCACGGTGACGAACGGGGCAGCTTTCAGGGTGGTGGCGAGCTTCTCCCGCATCTCCTTGTAGAAGTACCGCATCGGGGAGATGCCCTGCAGGGTGAGGAACGGCTCGTAGGACAGCTCGATGTTCGGGGCGAGCCGCTCACGCTTGATGGCGCCGTACTGCAGCACCGGCTGCTTCTCGCCCATCTTGAGGGCGTCGGACCACCGCTGCGACCAGCGGGCCGTGTACGCGGCGCGTTCCATCCGGGCCGGCAGTGTCCGGTCCTGGAGGGTGGCGGACTCGAAGTCACCGAAGAACGCGGTGGTGCCCTCCGCGAACGCACCGGATTCCGGGTCCACGCCCAGGTGCCATGCGACAGTCCCCGGAGACTGCAGCGGGGCGGTCCACTGGGTCTGCCAGACAGCGGCCTGCGAGTCCGGGGTGTGGGCGGGTGCGACGTCGAGGAGGACGGGGACTGTGTCGTGCCATTCCTGGGCGGCGTAGAACGCGCCGACCTCCGCGGCCAGTTTGAGCTCCTCGAGGTCCACATTCGGGTCGAGTGCGTTCAGCTGCGCGTCGGCGGGTGCGACGACGACCCGGAACTGGGTGGCGTGCGCGGTGCCGGGGGACGGCTGACCCTGGGAGTCGAGGGCGGGAACGGTGAGCATCGCCACGTTCATGTCGCCACCGCCGGCCAGGTACGGGACGACGGTGTTGTACAGGTTGATGGCGGACTTCGACCCGAGCGACGGAGGGGAGTCGAACGTGTCCACGACGAACGCGCCCACCCGCTGGTGGGAGACCATCGTCACTTCCGGGTACTTCATCGCCTCCCAGCGGGTGACCCATTCGGCGCGGGCCTTCACCTGGTCCCGCCACGGTTCCAGGGCTGCCTTCCGGGCGACCCCGTGCAGCGCGCCGCCCGCGGCGGCAAGACCGAGGCCGAGGCCGAACAGCCACGGCGGGACGAACAGGTAGCTGGCGCTGAGGGACAGGATGGTCAGCAGGGCGCCGGCGGCGATGGCAAGGCCCAGGAACCCGAAGCCGATGAACGCGCGCCACGCGCCCCCGTCGCCGGAGCGGGCACGCTCGGTGAGTGTGGAGATGGGGACGCCGGGTGACGGGTCGGAGACGGCGGCGGAACGGCGGATGACAGCGTCGGCGGCCATGACGATGCCGTACGCGTAGATGCCGTTCACCCATGCCAGGTCAATCCCGATCGCTTCCTTCGGGACGAAGTTCGCGATCGCGACCAGGTTCGAGGGAAGGGTGAGCGCAGCGAACCCCACCCCCAGCGCGACCATCCCGACGAACCGGGACGGGAGGATGAACCAGCCGACCAGACCGAACACCTCACCGATGAGCCCGAACAGCGGCCGCAGCTTGGCGGGGAGCTTGGTGGAGAGCTTCTCGAACCCTGCACGGCCTGACTGACGGAACTGCGGCAGCTCGGACGGCTGGTTCAGAAGCCAGTCGCCGGACGGGACGAGGGTCCGCCACCGCATCTCCGACCACCGGCGCTGCTGCTGCTGGACCTTGTCCGGCTGCGGGTCTTTCGCGTTCAGCGGCGGGGGCGCGTTGAAGAAGAACCCGGACACGGCGAGGCCGACGGCAGCGATGACGGCGCCGGGGAGCTGGAAGAAGGTGGCGACGACGGCGCCGACAACCGCGGCCGCAGCGATGAGCGGCGCGAGGTTGGCGGGGGTCTGCTGTGTCGCGCTGGTGCGCTGAGCCATTCCGGGTCCCCTAGTTCAGTAGCTTGACGAGTGCAGCGACTATGCGCGCGGACCCTGCCCCGGCGGTGAAGTTCAGCTGCGTCTCCGTGATGGCGCGGACCCGGGCGCCCGGGTCGGATGCCGGCCGGTACCCCCACAGGCGGACCGGGTGACCCTGGCGGGAGGAGCGGATGACCAGAAGCGGTCGCTGCATCTCCGGGCTGGTGTGCGACCCGTCGAGGTAGTCGCGGATCCGTTTCTGCGCGAACGGCAGCCCACGCTTGTCGGTGTGGGGAACGGGTGTGAACCCGCGGTAGGTGCGACCGAACACGGTGATGTACGTGCCCGGCTGCCACACCTTCGTGTCGATGAGCCAGACCTTGTTGCCGGAGACGACGACATGGTCGATGTTCGCCTTGGACCCGGGGATGCGAAGGTCATGGAGGACGGTGACCCCGGTCTTCAACGCGATCTGGTCCAGGCGGCGGCCGACAGCGATCTCTCCTGCGCGGCCGGCGCGCGCGGTGTCCGCGTTGACGGCGAAGTGTGCGTCTTCGAGGGACCCGCCGGCTGTGCCGTGCGAGCTCATCCGGTGGCCTGCGCGATGGTGTCGATGACGAGGGTCACCACGAACCAGACGACAAGGCCTGTGAGGAGGAGGCCGGAGACGATGACTCCGGGCAGGGAACGGAACCAGGCCGCGATGTCTTCGCGCTGGGCTTTGGCGTCGTCGAGGTACTTGCTCATGCCGCATACCCTGCGGCGACTCGGGGCTACGCCCTCGTCGAGCTCGCGCCGTCTGCGACGACGCTCACGAGCGACCCCTCACGATGTTCAGGGCTCGGGTTCGCACGGCCTGGCGGCGGTCACCTGCGACAAGATTCAGTCGGCGGCGGGCATGACGGACCAGATCGCGGACGGGTCGGAGGCGTCACGCTGCAGGATGTCGTGCTCGACCTCGGGGTGCTCCGCGATCCAGCGGCGACACTCCTCGAGCGGCATCGGATCCTCAGGCAGCGGGCGGCCGAGTCGGTCATCCCACCAGTTCCGGTACTGGACCATGTACTCCATCACGTGCGCGCCGCCTTCCACCGTCGGTCGCGAGCGGCGGACACCAGGCGTAGGCGACGAGCCCGACCTTCGTGCTGCGCTCAGCGGCCCTCGATGTCGATGGTCTCGTCCGGGTCGAGGTACAGGTACCCGAACTCGGTACCGACCGACCAGAAGCCGGGGACGACGTTGACGGGGCCGGGCTGTTCCTCGATGCGCAGCCGGTTCGTCCCCTGAACGAGGACATCGCCCACGTCGAGGTCGGCGACCTTCTTCGTGACGATGGCGCCGGGACCGGCGGCCACCAGGAGACGCTGCGCCTCGTCGAGGGCCTTCGCGCGCCGCTCCCTGTTCGCGTCGAGGACGGCGGCGGCGAGGATCTCGTCCGCGTTCTCGTACGGGTCGGCCATCCCGTTGTTCTCGCGGTGCTCGATGTAGTCGTCGAGCTCGTCGGGCTCACGGACCGTGAACGGGCCGTCATGGGCCTCGACGAAGCCGGCGGTGATCGCCTTGTGGAACAGCCAGTCCACGTCGTTGTCGAACGCCTCGCGAACCTCATCGAGGCTCATCCCATCGAAGATGGCACGGGCGTCGAACTCGACGGTGCCGACCTCCTCCGCCTCGTCGCGGTAGTTCCACCGCTCGAGAACGACCGTCACGGTCAGCGGGTAGGCGGGGTCGCGGAAGCCGTTGCCGTCGGCGTCGAGCCCGATGGCCGGCTGGCTGTGCACGTGGCGGGGGACACCCTCGCGCCACTTCCCGTCAGGGTTGCGGTTGTCCACCTGCGCCCGCTGCGCGTCGGTGAGGTCTGCCATTCGTGCTCCTCGGTTCGGGGGTGGGATCGTCCCATGCGTGCTCGAGCATGTGCTCTGAAGGTGATGCCCCTCATGTGCGCGGCGAGCGACCGAGGCCGCTCGGGCTCGTGTCCGATGCCGGCATCGGACACTCGCCGTCACGCGTAGCTGCGGGTCTCGGCGTCGCGTGCGATGGTCTGCTCCTCGACCCGGCTGATGGTCAGGTGCGACGAGTTGCCGAACACGTTGAACGTGGCGCCCGGCTCGACGCGCTGGTAGCCGCGCACCCCCTCGCCGCCGTGGAAGTCCACCGTCGAGCCCGGCTCCGCGGTGACGCTGACCTTCACGCCGGGGCGGGCGATGAGCTCGACGTGTGCGCCGCCCTTCACCGTGATGGGGTGGCCGGAGACGCTGCTGGCGAGGATGATGACGTGGCCGGAGGTGACCCCCAGGTCATGGAAGCCGGACTGGACCTCGACGATGAGCGGGCGGCCATCCTTCGGGCCGACCACCTCGATGGCGCCGGCGTCGGTGCTGGCCGGGACGGATGCCCGGGAGATGACGACCGAGCGGATGCTGCCGTCCTCCTCGCCGCGCGCGTTGCGCAGCGCGCGGCGCGTCTGGGTCAGTCCGCGGGGCTCGACGATCTCCATCTGCCGGCCGTCGAGCGCGTCAGCGAACACGTCGCCGGGGGTGCGCGCGGGTGCCGGCGCGTCGAGGGTCAGTTCGGGTTCGGTGAGCTTCCGGTCGAATCGGCCGCCGCGGTCGCGGACGACAGATGTCTCATCGAATGTCATGGGTGGCTCCTGTCAGCGGGCGGGGCGGAGGACTTCTTCCCAGCCGAAGCCGGGGTCCTGCTCGTGGCGGAGGACGATGTCACCGTCGCGGTCGAACACGTCCACCTTCGACATGTGCAGGGCGCGGACGGCACGGTTCGCTCCGCGGCCCGGGCCGGTCAGCTTCAGGTACCCGTCCTCGCGGACGTCGACGGTCACCTTCCCCTGCAGGCCCTCAGGCACCCCGTCGGTGCGCTCGTCACCGAACTGGGACCGGGAGACCACCACCGCGTTCGGGTAGACGGCCAGGCGGTGCATGGCCTCCTCCCACTCGATCGGGGTGTCGTACTCGTGGCGGTCGATGAACCCGTCGCGGTCGGAGTGCAGCATCCCGGCCGGCAGGCTCAGTCGCGCGGAGTGCATGCGGCCGTCGTCGGCGAACATCGTCGCCCACAGGTCACCGGGCTCGTGGGAGCGGACGACGACCTCGCGGTGCTCGGCGAGCTCGCCCCACACGGCGTGCCCGTAGCGGTCGTCGTGCTCGAGCACGAACCGGCGCTGCTTGCCGACCTCGGTGGACAGGACGAGGTACGAGCCCTCCGGGGCGTCGAAGAACTCGTCGTCGTCGGCGGGGGTGAGCGGGAGGTACGGGCGCAGCGGGCGCCACTCCTCACGGTCGAGCGGCTCCGCGAACACGTTCTTGGATGTGGGGCCGAGACCGATCATGCCGAGCTGCTTCGGGGAGACCTTCGTCTCGGGGTCGGCGTGGTGCTGTTCGCCGAACGTGCCGTCAGCGTGGCGGGCGTCGGCCTGGGCCTTCCGCTGTGCGGGGGTGAGGGTGGTCATCAGCTCTCCTCGATGCCGGGCTGCGTGAGCGGGTACGGGTCGTGGTCCGACGCGGTCTGCTCGCCGGTCGCCCAGTCTTCGAGCTCGTAGGCGGTGTGGTTCTCGTCCGCGTCGTAGTCGACGCCGCCGCGCGGGTGGATGTGGAAGGTGACCTCGTTGTGGTCGCGGGCGAACGCCTCGCCGCAGCGGTGGCAGTAGCCGGCGAAGCCATCTGCGTCTTCCGGGGCGGGCTCGTCGCCGGTGCGGACGATGAGCACGCGCTCGTCGCGGGACAGACGGATGTCGCCATCGTCGGTGGCGGCGATGCGGGTCTCCGGTTCGATGTTCAGCACCCACGTCTCGTGGACGGTGAGCTTCTTCCCGTCGATCAGGATGGTGTCGCCGGCGTTCAACTCGTCGACCGGGCGGTCGTATGTGGGGACCTCGACGAGGGTCGCTTCGGCGACGGGGCGGTAGTGCTCACCGAACTCGCCGGTGGTCTCGCGGGGCTGGGCGCGCCAGCTCTCGTTCTTGGGGGTCATGCCTCCCATGTACGCGGGAGGCAGCCGACTTCAGCCAAGACACCTTGGCAGAACGCGAAATCCCCTTTGACCTGGGGTTCTCGTTTCACCCTTGGCTGACTGCCAAGGCGCCGCCAAGGTCAATTTTCGAGAAAAGCCCTGGTCAGACAGCGAGAATCAGTCTCCAGCCAAGTCTGCCAAGTGCGGGGAGAGTATGTATAAGGGGAGAGAGGGTGTGTGGTTTCCCCCGATCCTTCTTCTACTACTTACTTTTCTCTCTCATGTAATACAACTACTACTTGGCAACCTTGGCAGAGCCCCTCGATCCCTTGAAAACACTGGGCAAACTCCAGCCAAGGTCACCTTGGCAGAGCTTGGTTTCCTTGGCTGAAGTGGGGTTGTTGGACCGAGTCCAGCACCATTCAGTTTCTTGGACTGCGTCTAACAATGAAGAATGTGGACCGAGTCCAGAAACGCCAGGGTCGACGGCGAAGGGTCTTCAACTGAGGGTACCCGAGCGCATGGGGAGACAGGAACCACCTACTTCACGTCGGCGAACTCCTCTGGTACACAGCATCCGGCGTCGCCGGCGTCGCCCTCATCGTCACCGCCATCGTCATCGTCCGCACCCACGAAGACGGGTGGCTCTGCCTGCTGCCCGAACCCACGGCACAGGTCGACCCGCACATCCCCGGCAACGGCCCGCGGCTCCTCCCGAGCCCCTTCCACGTTCCCGACGATCGCGGCGCCGCGGCCTTGGGCTCTGTTGTCCTTGCCGTGTTCGCCCTGTTCGTCTGCGTGTGGGGGCTGGCCCGCACTTGGACGGCGCAGACAGAGGCCCGCCACCACCAGCTCGAGAGCACCTACGGGGTGTCGCTCACCGACGGCCAGTTCGACGACCTCCGTTACCCGCTCCTGCCTCCCACCGCGAGCGAGGAGATGTTCGGGCCCACGAACGTCATCCACGAGGACCTGACGGTCTCCCCACTCACGCTCACGTGGGACGGGAAGCAGCTCCTGCTCGTGGGCCCGGACGGCCGCGAGCTCCCACACCGCTGACACGAACGCCTCGGCTCCGCGATGGGCCGGGGCGTTCGTCGTTCAGCGCGAGGCGTGGCCTCGCAGGGCTCGTTTGAAGATGCTCTCCGCCGGCCACATCCGGTTGTTCTGGATCCAGTCCTCGGCAGCTTCCGGGCCACGCAGCTGCAGCTCTGCGAGGACGTCCGCGAGAGCCTCCTGGTACCCGCGCTGCCATTCGGTGAGCTCCGTCCGCTCCCGGTACCGGTCGCGGCACTCGTCACAGAAGTCGAGGGCGCTGCTGCTTGTGGCAACGGCTTTCGTGCCGACGTTCACGAGCGTGGAGTGCTCGTCGCACACCACGACCCACTTCCCGCCGTCGGCGTCCAGGCTGAGCTCGTCGGCCGTTCCGATGGTGAGGGTCGCGCCCGTCAGGCGCTCACGGCGAGTGTGCATCACAACCACCTCGTGACCTGCTCGGGGGTGACGAAGCCGCCGTACTTCGGGTCGACCCACTGGTAGCAGTTGCGGCAGCCGACGCCACCGAAGTCGTCGTCGAGGCCGGAGTCCATGCCTTTGCCCGTCGCATGGCAGCAGGGGGTCAGCGGGTAGAGGAACTCTGTCTCCCCGGGCACGGCCCAGTCAGCGGATGCGACCAGGTCGCCGTCCTCATCCACACCGACCACGGCATCAGCCAGGTGTGCAGGGAACGTCACCTCGGTGCCGTCGGGAAGGGTGCGGGTCATGGCGTCTTCATGCGCGGTGCCCGTCACCGGGCGGGTCAGTAGGCCAGTCGGGGAGGCAGCGTCGGTGCGCCGGTCGCCCCACGGCCGCTCACGCCCCGGGTGAGGTGACCCCACCCGTGCCGGCGGACGACGAGGTCGTTCAGGTGCGGGCGGTTCTCCTGCTTGCGGAGGTGGTGCGGGATCCCGCGCAGTCCCCGGCTGTTCCCGATGACCGCCGTCATCCACGCCGGGTCGGCCGGGGCGAACGGGGTGGAGGTCTTGTCGAGGAAGAACCCCTTCGACCATGCCTTGTCGTCGTCCGGGTCACCGACGTAGTCGCGGCCGGCGGGTCGTTCGACAGGGAGCTTCCAGAAGTCCGAGACGGCGGTCCTGTCCGAGGGGAACAGGTCCACCCACGACACCACTCCGATGCGTGCTGCGGTCGGGTCGGTGTACGTTCCGGGGAATGCGTCCACCGCCTTCTGCACCGCACGCTTGACGGTGCGGACAGCTTCGGCGTCGGTGACGTTCCCGTCCCTACGGGGTGCGACGACGATGAGGTAGCACAGGCCGGAGTCGGCGAGCGGCTTGCGGGACAGGAGTGTGACGAGCCGCTGGACCTTGTTGAAGAATCCGGTGGATCCGCCGGCCAGTGACGCGGTCATCTCCACTGCGATCCGCAGCCCGTCGTCGCGGACGATGGTCAGGTCGGAGGAGCCGTGCACGCCTGCAGGTGTCGGCAGCCCCAGCCCGGAGTACGCGAGCAGGTCGGTGGTGGACAGCTTCTCGCCGAGGACCATCGCAGCAGGGGAGTGCTCGGCGACGCGGAGCCCGAACTCGACGGCGAGGACGTTGTGCCGGGAGAACTGCCGGTCCGCGTCCATCGCCAGGCCCGCGGTCATCGACACCCACTCCGGGTACGAGAGCGTCGCGGTGAACTCGCGGAGCGCGTCACCGGGCCGGGCGGGGCGGACGAGCAGCCCGTCACGGTCGCGGATGCCGGTGCCGAACCCGGCGCCGCCGAGCTCGCAGATCTCGATGAGTCCCGCGTTCCACATCACACTGAGCAGTGACACGGACCCTTCGGTGAGGTCGAGGATCTGGGTCATCGCACGCACCTGCTGGACGGTCGCGGTCCGCCACTGGTCGAGGACGGCGAGGACTGTCATGATGAGCTCCCGGTTGCGGGGCAGCAGCATCCGTCGGCGGGCTTCGTCCTCGGTCATATCCAGCCACTTCGGGGCTTTCGCGTACCCGATGTCACGCAGCTCCCGGAACTGCTGCGCCGAGTACCAGTCGCCGGAGGAGCCGGCACGCCAGATGCTCGTCCAGTACGGGTCGTTCCGCTGCGCCGTCCGAAGGTCGTAGCCGGGGGTGACGGAGGGTAGGTGCCCGATGGGGACGACGGTCACGAGCTGGCTCCCGGGTCGTAGGTCGCGAACTTGATGCCCGCGTCAGCGTGCGCACGCCCGTCGTTCTGGGCGGCCACGAACTCGGCGCCCCGCATGCCGCGGAAGTACGCGACCCGTGCGGTGAACGCGGTCAGCGGTGTCCCGCCGTCGTGGGTGCGGACGATCGCGTGATAGTCCGGGAGCTGGGACAGGTCCTTCTGCTCCCACCCGGTCCCGTCGACGGAGATGTTGTCGAGGACGGCGCGGATGACGGACGCCTCCGACTGGCGGAACGCGACGAGGGTGCCGAGCCCCATGACGGTCTTGCGGACGGAGTCTTCCAGTTGCTCCGGCTCCTGGGTGGCGACGATGAGGCGGACACCGAACGAGCGTCCGTCCTGACGGGCCCAGTTGATGACGTCCGGGGAGTTCCGGGCGATGTGCTTGAGCTCGTCGGCGTAGACGGAGACAAGCTTGTTCTGCTCCTGCCAGCCGATGCAGTGGAGTTTGATCTCCTCGTGCAGCGTGTACAGCATCAGGCTCGCGAGCTGCTCCCGCTGCTCCTCGTCCATGAGGAACCCGTCCACCGCACCGAAGTCGACGATGACGGACGCGTTGTGCTCGAGCAACGACTTCCACGTCGGACGGGTCGGACGCGACCACCACTGTTCGGCGGCGAGCATCTGCTCCATCTTGTTCTGCGGTGCCTGCGTGAGTCGGGACCGTGCGGAAGCGGTCACGTTAGGGGCGTAGATCGGGGCGAGGACGGAGTGCGCTTCGAGGGCGTCCGCGTTCTGGTCACGCTCACCTGCGGTGCGGAGCGCGTCCGCGAGACGGACACCGGTCTCGTCGCCTCGGGTGCCCAGCAGCAGGCCTGCGTAGAAGAACGGGGAACGCCCGGTCTCCACCTGCGCTTCGACGGCGATCGCGTCGTTGACAGCGAACGCTCCGACCAGCACGCGGGAGAGTGTCGCGAACGACTCCGGGCCGATGGACTGCGCACCGAACGTGTACTTGAGAGCGCCGACCGCGCGGCGGGCGCGGTTCATCGAGTCGCCGGTCCCGGGGAACAGGTCAAGGCCCAGCGGCATGTCGGCGACGTTGTCGCGCACACGGGAGTCGGCGACGGTGAGGACGACCACCGGCGGCCGGCGCACAGGGCCGGAGTTCATCCACCCGGTGAAGTCCCGGGCGGTGCGGATGACAGGCAGTCCCGCCGCTTCCGCCCATGCGATGTACTCGGTGGCGGACGCACCGTCTTTCGTGTCGAACGCGACCTGCGCGTTGAACCGACCGGACGGGCGGATGACCTGCCCGGACTTGCGGGCGGAGTCGTATCCGAAGATGCCTTGGAGGAGTGCGGACTTGCCGGACCCGGCGGCGCCGAGCGCCATCAGCCCACGCCAGTCTCCGTCGTCGGTGAGGTGCACCGGGCGCTCCCCGTCCGCGTACCCGAACAGGGGACCTGTCGCGTTCAGCAGCTGCGGTGGGACTGCCCGGACAGCGGTCTGCCCGCCGCCGGACTGTGCGCCCGCGTGAGGGGCGACGAGGGTGAGCGGGGTGATTGCGCCGACGAGGTACGCGTCGTTGTGGAGGGGGTACGCGGCAGCCCGTGCCTGCTGTGTGATGTTGCCCTGCTCGTCGGTCTTCTGCGGGCGGGCGCCCGCGGCGGGAACGATGCGCTTCGGGGGTGCGGGAACGAGTCCGACGGTCAGCTTGGAGCGGACCTTCTTCGCGCGGGATGGGAGCTTATCGAGCGCGGACAGGACGAGGCCTGCGACCCCGGCGCCGGCGACGCACCAGCCCGCCCACGAGTACGGCAGCGCCAGCTCCACGAAGTTCGGAACGAGCGCGTACGCGGCACCGGCGGCAGCACCGGCACCGAACAGGAACCGGGTGGACTTCGCGTTGATGGGAAGCGCGCGGCGGGGCATGTCGAACCCGGGCAGTGCACCGGCGACCTGCTGCAGCAGAGACTGTGCCTGACCGACCGAGTCCGCGCCCGACCACAGGGACATGAGGACCGCGTTCGCTTCCTTCGAGTGGTGCGTGTGGACGCTGTACTGGGCCAGCCACTTCCCGTGCGCGGCGACCTCACCACCGGTCGGCTTCCGGATCGAGCAGGCCACCCACTCGCCGTCACGTAGCGTGGACGACGCGGCGTCGACGACTGCTGCGATCTCGGCGTTCATCTGCGGGTTGGAGCCGGGCTGACCGTCCGCCGGCATGTGCAGAACCGCGAGAGCGCCGGCCCCGGAAAGGTCGGGTGCGTCCACGAGCTCCGCGCGCGCCGCGACCGCCTTCGCCGCGTTGATCGGTTCGGCATCCGCGGTCCCTGGCATGACGAGGTAGTGGGCGAGCATCGCACCTTCACGGCGGGTGAGGAACGTCGTCCCCGTCGGGGCGACAGACAGGGCGACGGACGCACGCTGACGCAGCAGTGTCGGGTTCGCTTCAAGGGAGCCGGCGGTGGTGAACCGGTAGGCGGTGGACTGCGGGATCTTCGACATCAGGTCGCTCTCAACGGGGGCGTTCAGGTGCGCCCGGCCGCCGCCACGATCGGATGTTCGATGCGGGCCACGCGCCGTGGGCACCGTCTGAGAAATACAGGGGTTCCAGACGCGAAATACCCTGCGGCGAAGTGCCGTATTTCGCCCATACTCGGTAGCGTCACCCCGGCCCGCCCGCTCCCCTTTCTGGTCTTCGCCCTCGCCGTCCCGCACTTCTGTTCGATGCATGCTGCATCAGCCCGCCGCTGTGTGCCTCCAGACCGTGCCTTCCACTTACGCAGGTGCGTGCGTGTCAGTTACGGTGTCGGCACCGTCGGTCTGCTGCATCCTGCTTCTCACTGTGCGTGCCGTCGTGGGCTTCGACCGTCAAGGCTCGACCCCTGCTTCGCATGGGTCTCGTCGCCTGCGTGGACCGTGCGGTCCGTCGCATGCGAGTTCGCTGTTCGACCCCCATGGGAGGGGGTCTCACGACGCCACCTTCGGTGTCGTGCTTCGCATCTGGAAGGTGCGGTCCGGTGCTGTCCATGTGCGCGGCCCGGGGCTGGTTTCGTTCACCCCAGGTGGCGTGGCGTTTCACATCGTCGCAGCCTGCCACGTCATGGGCTGGACGATCGTCTTGTGCGCACCGCACAGTCTGCTCACACCGCCCACACGCGCCAACCACCCCGGCCACCGGCACGGACCCCGGCAACGTCACCATGAACGCGAGAGCCCGAAGGGATCGAGCATGCGCCGCGAAGCGTCGCATCACGCCCCACCTCGCCGCAACACGACGAGAACAGCCACCCACCCGACCGACCCAGCCACAGATGCGAGACGCCGCAGGCGGCGAGCACAGAACGAGAACACCACGTCACAACCAGACCCAGCATGAGCAGCACGACACAACGCACGTCACGACCCAGCACGGCGCGGAACGCAGACCGAGCGAAGCGAGGAGCGAACGACCGACCGCCGACCAACCGACCAAGCGAGCGGCGAAGCCGCGAGCGACGGGAGGGCAGGGAGAAGGGAGGGAGTGAGCTCTCTTACTATGGGTCCTCGCTCCGCTCGTCCCCCGATGCTCGAACGACTCGCTGCGCCTCGGCGCTGTCGCGCGCTGTGGTCGAGCGGAGCTCGGAGCGGCTGCCGCCGGTGTTGCTCGACGTCGGTGCCCCTCGATACGTTCTGCAGCATGAGCCGACACCGCCTTCATGCTGTCGCAGCGATCGCTGCCGCAGCCTTCCTGTTCACCGGGTGCTCCGCACCGTCTGCCTCGGACGCGGGGAGCACGCCGGCCCCGACGGCCACCCCGTCGCCGACACCGACGATTGACCCCGGTCCGGTGGAGCTGACGAAGGAGGAGGCGGGGGAGCGGTACCTGGCGATCGTGTGCGCGTCGAACGCGCTCGGTGCGCAGATGAACGAGCAGCTGGACGAGAAAGAAGCCCAGTGGCTGAACGGCAAGGAGCCGAACATCTCGAAGATCAAGTCGATCGCCGCGCAGTCCATCGCTGTTGACCGGCTGGGGATCGAACTGTTCGATGACCCGTACTACATCTGGCCGTCGTCGGTGGCAGCCCACATCCGCACTGTCCGTGACGCGTTCGTCGCCGAGCAGGGGACGCTGGACACGATCGCGAACGCGAAGAACTTCAAGACCATCTACAACGTCACCTGGCCGGACTCCGGGTCCGCCCCGCAGGAGATCCGCTACCAGCTGGGACTGTCCACGGACACGACAGCGTCCTGCGCCGGGAAGGACAAGCTGCTGGACGGGCTGCACGCAGAGATGGTTGCCCGCACCGAGTATCTGGCCCAGTTCCTCGAACCTGACGAAGACTGACCCGCCGGCGTGCGCTCCTCGGCTGTCGCCGGTCGACGTTACCTTTGTGCGGTGACCCGTGACCTCGAACAGACCGCCCTCGAGCTGCGTGCCCGACTGGGGGACGCCGGCGTCGTCATCGCGCCCATCTCACCGACCGCGCACCGCAAGCCGGACGTGTTCCTCGTCGACCCGGACGTGACCGTGGACGGCGCTGTCGCGCTCATCACCGCGGTCCGTCCCCGGTTCGTGTTCCTGCCGGTGGACTTCTTCGACGCGGACGAGTTCGACACGGACTCCGAGCTCGTCCGCGACGCCGCCCGCACCCACGACGGGAAGGCGTGCCGGGTGTCTGCGCTGTGGGCGGCGGACGGGCTCCTGTACGAGTGGAGCACGTCCGCCGACTGGTACGACCGGCTCACCGACGACGCCGAGATCGCGGAAGTCAGCGAACGGGGCGTGGACCAGATGGAGTACGACCTGCGAGTGCAGGCGTCTGCGGCCGCGGCCCGGAAGCTGAGCGAGCTCATCCTCGCGTCGCCGGAGTTCCGTCGCGCACGTCCGCGCCAGCGGAACCCGCACATCCAGATCGTCCTCGATGAGCACCCTGACCTTGCCGGCGACCTCATGTTCGTGGAGCACTTCAAGAAGACCGTCCGCGACCAGGCGGACACCGAGATCGCGAAGTGGGAACGTCAGCTCGACTCCGACGAAACGCTTCTCACTGACCTTCCCCGCGAGCTGCGCGGCGCCAGGACCATCGCCCGGCAGAAGGAGATCACCGCGGGGTTCGTTCGGGAGGTAGCGGACGGGTGGACGCTCACCGACACGTTCCTCGAACGGGTGCGGCAGGACGCGCTCCGCCTGCGCTGACGCACGAGCGCCGGGCGCCCGCGCATATACGTGCCATGAGCCTGACCCGCACCGAGAACCTCGCCATCGTCCGCCGCACCGAGTCGCTGCGTCGGTTCCACACCACCGTGAAGACGATCGCAGGCGGGTTCGCCGGCGCCGCCGTCATCATGTCCCCATTCGCGCTCGCGTTCGTGTTCGTCGGCCCGCAGCTGGGGTGGGAGCCGCTGCGCCTGTTCGTGATGTCGATGGCGGCCTCCTGCGCGGCGGTGGCTGTCGTCGCTGGGGCAGCAGCCACGTTCATCGTGAACCGGATGCGGGCGATGGAGGAGCGTCGCCTCCTCAACGCCGCCTGACCGTCGCGCGCTCGCCGGCTTCTCCATGCCTCACGCATGGGGGAGAGGTGACTGACCTTCGCGACTACGTGACCCGTCGCCTCATCGACGTGCACCGACGCGCCCGAGAGCGCGCACGCACCATCACGTTCGCCGGGTTCGGCTCCACCCTCCTGCAGGCCCTGTTCCTTCCGACGTACGACCCGTCCAGATACCAGCTCGGCGCGGCAGCCGGGCTCGTGTTCCTCATCATCACGATCGCAGCTTCCCTGCGCGCCATCCATCACGACCAGCAGGTCGGCTTCCTCGCCACCCAGCTCCGCACAGACCTGTGACACATACGCGCGAGGCCACCGCGCATGTAGTGGTCATGGGCCACTACATCGAGAGCATCACCATCACCGCCGAGCACGCCGAGCGCATCCGCCGGTCCCTTCCCGAGCGTGCCGATCACCGTGGGTCCTGGGGGCGGCCGTTCACGTTCGAGTCGGAGATGGTGCACGCCGCCCTCGGCATGTGGGAGCCGGACAGCCAGTACGCGGACCCCCGTGCCGGTAGCGGGTACCTCGCCCCGGTCCTGGCCGAGGGCAGCGTCGGCGCCTACATCAACCAGAACCTCGACAGGGTCGCGAACGAGTCCGTCGTCATCCCCGTCGTCCGCGACGAGGACCTGGTCATCCGGACCGTGAAGACGACGATCCCCGTCACCGCTGAGCAGCTCGCGGAGATCCACGCGACGGAGAACACCAGCGGCATCACTTCGTTCCTGCGGAACGAGCTGAACCGCATCCACGGGCTCAAGATCTGGGCCGCGAACCTCTCTAAGTCGCCCGCCCGCCGGAAAGCGAAGGCGCGCGCGACCGCAGGCGCAGTGAAGACCGTGTACGACGTCATCAACCCCGGCCAGTTCAACGAGCAGCGCCTGACGACGAAGGACACGATCGCGGAGGCGCGTGCCGCTGCCGTCGAGCTGATGGAGATGGACCGCTACCGGCACATCGTGAAGCTCGCTATCCGTGGGCGTGTTGTCCGCGTCACGGAGGACGGCGACGAGAACTCGGACCTGGTCGTTGTCGGGCGCCCCGCCCCGGAGAACGCGACTGTCACCGTAGACGTGGACCTGTACGAGCCGAAGCCGGACGCGAAGATCGACCACTACGTCGTCGCGTTCGACTACCACGTGTGAGAGCGTGCGGAGCCGAGGGCCCTCGGGCGGGGTTAGTATCGCTGTGCTCGCGACGGTGCGTTCACGTTGATGGGACAGGAACAGCACCGCTGGGGCTCACCGTCGACCGGTGAACGGCAACGCACGGGTCCCGCGACGGTCACCTCCCCCGGATGAACCGAAGCCTGACACGAAGCACCAACACGTGTGAGGAAGATTGAAGCCCCTGTTCCATCGTCTGCTGTCCCGCTCGAGAGAGCACGCCGTCCTGTACTGGCCCGACCCTGACCAGCCGGTCCCCGAGGTGATCGTCACCTGCTCAGCGGGGGAGGCGATTCTGGTCCGCGACCGCATCCGGGCGCAGCAGCGCCGGATGAGGAAGTGCGCCGAGGTCGTCCCGGTCGATCGGGCGCACTGACCGCGCGGGTAGCCGCGACCTTCGCCGACCGCTGGTACCGTCCAAGGACGCCCACCGACACCACAAGTGCGAGGACCCATGGACGCTCTCACTCACGAGCACGTAGACCAGTACGCCGACGTCATCTCCGGGGTTGCCCGCCTCGTCGCCGCCGGTGAGCTGGCCGCGGCCGCGAACGCGCTCGCCCCGATCGCGGGTGAGGTGTGGACCCAGCGCAGCCCCGTGCACGTGCGCACGAACGCGGAACCGTCCGGCCTCAAGCGCGGGTACGTGTCCAAGGTCACCAAAGCGCGCGTGTACCTGCGCGACGGGTACGTGTGCACGTACTGCGGCGGCCGTGCGGTCGCCCTGCCTGTCCTTGCCGGGATCAGTGCCCTGTTCCCGAGCGCGCTCCCGTACAGCCAGCACTTCAAGCTCGGCGCCACCCACCCCGTCTACTGGCTGCTGGCCGCCGAAGCGGACCACAACGTCGCGTTCGCTGCGGGCGGCGCGGACGACGAGTCGAACTTCACCACCCTCCACGCCCTGTGCAACACGCAGAAGGCGGACGCTGCCCGCGACCTGCTCCCCGAGGTGACCCCGCGCCCGGCGCCGGCAGGGTGGGACGGGCTGGTGTCCACATACCCGCCGATCGCGTCCCTGGCCGCAGCTGCCGGTGGGGAGCACGGCCCCCGGTACTACGCCGACTGGGAGCGGGCGTTCACCCTCGCCGCCATCGACTGAGCCTCGCGGTCACGTCCACCGCGCCCACCGCGCATGGACGTGGGTATGAACTCGACTGAGCTTCTCGCCACCTGGCACGCGTACCGTGCCGCAGTCCGCGCACAGAACGCCGCCATCCGTGCCGAGGGCCCGCGGCCTGACCTGGAGCGGTTCCCGCTGAACATCCGGTACGTCCACCTGCCGACGTTCTCCGCGCTCGCCCACGCACAGTTCGCGTGGATGGACGCGGTCGCCGTGTACCGCCGTGAGCACCCCCGCCCCGGCACGCAGGGCGTCGGGTTCGTCGCGAAGAACGGGGGAGCGTACGAAGCGAAGTGCCCGGCTCACCCCCGGTTCCGACGCATCGCCTGGTCTCGGCCGAGCACGCCAGCGCGCTCAGCCTTCGAGCACAACCTCGAGCACCACCACGGTGCACCGGTCGTCGTCATCGACACCCCCGACCTCGTCCCCTCAACCCTCCTCCCCGCCGCATGAGCGCCCCGGCCCTGTTCACCGAAGACGACATCGAACAGCTCGGTGACTTCATCGCCGAACGACGCGACGAGCACCCCCGTCACGTCTCCGACATGGACTCGTGGGAGCTGGCCGAAGCCGTCCTCGACTGGGTGAGCGCACGCCTCGCCGGTCTCGCCGAAGGAGCCGCCGACGAGCAGGCCCTCCGTCGTGACGTGTTCGCCGCGCTCGAGGAACGCTCGTCATGACGGTCGACAGCATTCGCGCTGAACTGGAGAGCATCGACACGGAGATCCGGGCCCGGAACCACTACGGAGTGCGGGACCTCCTCGACCGACGAGTGCAGCTGTTCCGCGACCTCCGGTGCGCAGAGCACCGGTTCATCTCCCGCGGCATCACCCACACCCTCACCGTCGAACCGGAAGACGACGGGTGGCTGTTCGAGCTGTCCTCCTGGGCCCTGGACCTGTCCGTCGGGATGCTCGCCGACGACGCGATCGCGCTTGCCGCAGCCCTCACCAGCGGCACCCGGTTCGAGGTCGCGGACGTGATGACCGACGCGAGCGTCACGTTCGAGCTGGACCCGACCCGTACCGCGTGGGCGGTCGTCGTCCGCGCAGGCTGCGACGTGCGCGGTGCCCGCCTCACGGGCGGGGAAGCCGCCGAGCTTGCCGCCATCATCCGCGAACGCCACCAGCACGCATAGACGCCACCATGACCACTGCCGCCCGTACCGCCGCCGACTTCGACGCGCTCCCCACCGGCGCCCTCATCCTCGCGATCGAGCTGCGCGACGCCGCCCGGCGCGACTACCGGGTCCGCACCGCCTGGCAGAAGCTCGGCCGCGAGTGGGTGAACCTGGACCCCACCGACCGGAACAACGGCGAGGAGACGAAACCCGCCGGGTACCTCGAGAACCTCCTCACCGGGTTCGGCAGCCGCAACGCCGCACCCGGCGTAGCGCTCGTCTTCGGAGCCGGACGCACCGTGGACGCCTTCGACGCGGAGAAGCTCCCGCCCCGCAGTCTCGTCTGCATCGGTGAGCTCGACGAGTGGAGCGCCGAGGTCTACCACCACGAAGGTGGCGGCCGGTTCACGCACATGAACCCCGCCGACCCTGACGACGGCGACTACCCGTACACGACCGCGCAGATGTTCGCCGCAGCCGGCGAGGCTGGCGTCCATGTCCTGTACACGCCCGGCGACGAGGACCCGCACCTCTGACCGGGGCCGTCGCACGGGACGACATCATCCGTGCCGGCCGGGACCGGGCCCGCTCATCACGTTCACCGACGACGGTGCCGAGGTCGCCGCGTGGGTGCGGAACAGGGTGGAGAAGACCCTTCGGATGTGGGCTGCGTGGGCGGCATCCCAGTACGAACCGGAGTGGGGCTGGTAGAAGGAGGGCACCGCGCATGTAGGTGTCATGCTCCGACCCGACCCGAGTCTGAACGCGCTGCCCGCGGCCCTGTCCGCGCACCTGCGCGCCGAGCGCCCGGTGCTGCTGCGCCTGGCGGCGATGGAGCGGGGCGCGTGGCGTGCTGCCGCTGCCGGGCCCGCCGTGTTCGGTGTCGCGATCGTCGCCGCGTTCGGTGTGATGGCGGTCGCCGGTGTGAACGCGTGGGCACCTGTCCTCGGAATCCTGGCCGCGGCGTTCGCCCTGAACACGGGGGCGCACCACTTCGCCCGGCTCACCACCCGCGCCCGGAAGCGCATCGACGAGCTCGCCCTGACCGGGTACAACGCGACTGTCGAAGCGCTCGACACCCGCCACGTCATCCTCAGCCCGAACCGCCACCTGCCCCGGAGCGCGACCTTATGACGACCCTCGCCCACCACATTGGCGCCGCGTTCACACCCGGGGTGTGACGCACACCGCGGACCGGACCGCGCATGGAGGAGGTACAGACCGACCGACCGAGAGGACCCCGCCATGACCCGCCTGCACCGCCTTCACCGTTCCGCTCTCATCAGCTTCACCGTGTGCATCGTCGCACTGGTCCTGAGCGCACCGGGGGCGGCGGAGTTCATCGCCGGACGCCCGTTCTTCCTCATCGTCATGCTCATCGCCGCGACCGTGTTCGCCAGCGCCGGAGCCCTGTTCCTCGCCGTCGCCGACAAGGTCGACACCCGCCACCAGGCCGTGGACGGGGCCGCGCTCATCGAGGACGCGCTCGCCGCCTGACACGGTCGCGCAAAGCGCTTCGCGCGGCGTGCTCGCGCATAGGGGCCGGGACCCACCCCAACCTCCTGTGAAGGCGAGCCCCGTGACTCTCAGCATCATCGACAGCGACAAGCTCCACCAGCTGTCCAACGTCCGCGCGCACAAGCCCGTCGCCCGGCTCAGCGTGACCAAGAAGGGTCGCGTTCACCTGACCACGGTCCATGTCACCGTGAACGGCATCCGGTTCTGCCTGTACGCGAACACGCACACCACCCCGGAGGCTCCTGCGGAAGCCCGCGACGCGGTGGACGGGTTCAACGCCGACCCGGGCGCGTGGGTGCGTCTCGTGTCCGACGCGCTCGACGCTCACATCCTCCTCATCGACGAGGACCGTGAAGACCTCGATGACCGTGCCGCCGAGATCGCTGAGCTCCGACGCCGGCTCCTCCCGTGAACGCCCGCGAGTACGCCACCGATGACGGGTTCGTCGACGCCGTCGAGAACCGGCTCGACCGCAGCGTCGCCCGCTACCTCATTCGCGCGTTCGCCCTCGTCATCGCCGCCGGCATCTTCCGGGCGCTCGGGGCATCCCCGCTGTTCTCCTGGATCCTGTTCGGTGCCGCGTTCTGCTGCGGGCTGTACCTGAGCGGGCTGCTCATCTACCGGGTCACCCGGATGCGGCGTCTGCGCGGGCTGCGGGAGAGCACTCCGCCGGTCACGATCGCCGACGACACCCTCACCCTGTCCACCATCCCCGTTCCGTGGGAGGACATCGCCGACGTCCACATCCTCGACTACCGCACCGGCGACCACCGGGAGCTGCTGGCGGCCGGGCTCGACATCGTCGCGCCCATCTGCCTGGATGTGGTCACCCGCGACCAGGTGTCCTACAACATCGAGCTGCACCCGTACCTCAGTGAACCGGTCATCGACCGGCTCCTCGCTGACCTGCGGGCCACCGCCCACACCCACGACGTTCCCGTCACCGTCGCCCGCAACCCTGTTGAGGACCGTGCCTGGATGAAGGGCAACGGGGGAGGACCGCGAACATCATGACCCTGTGCGTCCTCGCCCCGCACCTTCTCGAACGGCTGACCGAGATGCCGGAGAACCCGCACGCGACTGTCACCCTCACCCCGTACGAACCGCGCGGGTACCTGACGACCGTGCTCGCCGAAGCAGGCGGCCAGTATGTCGCCCTGTACTCGGAGACGCACCAGGACCCGCAGGTGCCCGCCGATGTCGTCGAAGCGGTCGCCGAGTTCAACGCGGACCCGGGTGTGTGGCGGCGGCTGGTGGCCGAAGCGCTCGACGCGCAGCTGGACTCCTTCGACGAGGAGTTGCGCGACCTGGCGGCCCGCACGAACATCGTCCGCGCCACCCGCCGTCGCCTGCTCGGCACCGCGCGTGGGTGATGACATGACCAGCCGCATCGTGGTGCTCACCGGCGCTGGCATCAGTGCCGAGTCCGGCATCCCCACCTTCCGAACCCCCACCGGGGGAGGCCCCGCCCTGTGGGCTGAGCATGACGTCGAAGACGTGGCGACCCCCGCCGGCTACCGCCGGAACCCGCACCTCGTCCACCGGTTCTACGAGGAGAGACGCGAAGCGTGCGTCGCCGTCCTGCCGAACGCCGCCCACGTCGCGCTCGCCGAGCTCGCGGCAGCACCCGGCATCGACCTGCTTGTCGTCACGCAGAACGTGGACGACCTCCACGAACGGGGTGGGCTGCCGGCGGGGAACCTCATCCACATGCACGGAGCGCTCGCGACCGCCCTGTGCCCCGCGTGCGGGGAGCGGGAGACCGGGGGTCGGTTCGGGGACCACTGCGTCGTCTGCCGTATCGGTGTCCTCCGCCCGGACGTGGTCTGGTTCGGGGAGCGTCCCTACGACATGCCCCGCATCGAACGAGCTGTCCGCCGTTGTGACCTGTTCGTCGCCGTCGGCACCTCCGGGGAGGTGTACCCGGCCGCAGGGCTCGTGAACCTGGCGGCTGAGCGCGGGGCACGGACCGTGGAACTGAACCTGGAACGCACCAGCGGACTGTTCGACGAGACCATCGTCGGTCCCGCCACCGTCACCGTCCCCGCGCTCGTCACCGACCTGGCCGGTTAGGCTGCGCCCTCCCGGCGTGCCTTGTGCGCGGCGAGCTCCTCCCGCTGCCGGGACGACAGCCAGGTCGCGTTCTCCGGGTCGTTCTCCTCCGTCCACCCCTCACGGCG
>Ga0182743_1000787_pt1 | contig 35505 bp, 31 predicted proteins | sample eDN3rd30CKraftOP_FD_128522 | JGI IMG/M metagenome (GOLD analysis project Ga0182743, IMG submission 128522) | Enriched Organic Plus compost microbial communities from Emeryville, California, USA - eDNA 3rd pass 30_C Kraft OP (version 2) (version 2) ... | reverse complement strand
GAGGGAGGGACTGAATGTCGTCGCGCCAGCGCCAAGCTGGCCCACGGTGAGATAGCGCCCTCCCTTGCGAACCAGATCCAGCCCCTCGTTGAACGCGCCGGGAAACCCTGTGAACTCCAGCACCATGTCGGGCCCACGGCCTCCCGTCATGGCGCGTAGTTGTTCTGCGCGCTCCTCGTGCGTGGAGCCTTCCAGATTGAAAGTATGGGTCGCGCCGAAATCCTCGGCCATTTGCAGCCGGCTAGCGGGCGCGCCAATCACACTGACTGTACGCGCGCCAGCCACTCGCGCCACTGCCGCAGCGAGAATCCCGAGCGGTCCCGCGCCCTGGATGGCGACGTGCTCTGAGGGGTCGATCGGGCCCAGATTGTCGAACGCATTCATGACCGATCGAAATGCACAACTGCACAGGCTTGCCACGGCATCGTCCAGATTGTCAGGGACACGCACACGGCCGGACTCGGGCAATACATAGCCGTACTCTGAAAAGCCGCCCAGCAGATAAGGAGGCTTTTCGCTGCTCTCGTACATGTAGGCGCGTCTGTTTTCGCACAACGTCGGCTGATTGGCGACCGTGCAGAAATAGCAGGAACCGCAGGAAGTGTGCGTCCATAAAATGCGGTCGCCGATCCGTACGGGTTGACCGACGCTATCGCGCTCAGCCCCTTGGCCGATAGCAACCACACGGCCAACCATCTCATGCCCCAGGATCACGGGCAGGTCGACTTTCAGTGCCAAATTACCTCGTGCCAAATGCACATCGGTGCCGCAAATCGAGCAAGCAGAGGTCTTGACGATCAGTGCGCCAGGTTCTACCTCTGTCGGAATCGGCACGTCTTTGATTTCCAGTGGTGTGCCGAATGCTCGCACGACTGCAGCCTTGGAAAACCTGGGCAGCGCCGCGCCCAGGTATGTTTCGTTGTCATCATTCATCTGTGATTTCAATACGGGGGAAAGTTATCGGAACCAGAGGGTAAAGAAGGGGACATAGGTGATCAGCGCCTGGCCGATCAATGCTGCAGTGAAGAAATACGCGAGATACCGCAGCATCTTCAGCATCGGCACATTGGCCGCGCGTGCTGCGACATAGAGGTTGGCCGCCATCGGAGGAGTGAGCAGGCCAATCTCTAGATTGGTCGCCACAATGATTCCGAAATGGACCGGGTCGATGTTGAATTGCGCGGCGGCGGGCGCCAGTAACGGCCCCATCAACAAGATCGAGGCATTCGTTTCCATAAACGAACCGACCACTAGCAATACGACATTGACGGTGAGCAGAAAAACAAGCGGACTCTCGATGTGCGTAGCGACCCATATCGCCAGATCCTGGGGCACCTGGTTCAACACCATCGCGCGATTGAAAACCCCCGTCAGGGCGATGACGAACAAGATTCCCGCGCCGGTGATGACTGCCTCGCGCAATGCGCCGGCCATCACCTTGTGGCTGACCATGCGGCGCAGAACCACGACGACTACTGCATATAGACAGCCAACCGCCGCTGCCTCGGTCGGGGTCATGATGCCGCCATAGATGCCGCCCAGGATAATGAACGGCAACAGCAGCACGGAGCTCGCTCTGCCAGCTATCCGTAACGGGGTGACAGCCTGATGATCAAGCGGGGCGTTATTTTCTGACGTGCGCTGCTCCACGCCTTGGGGCAAGAGACGGCGTGATAGCAACACATGCACGACCAGAAACAGTGCCGCCATCAATGCGGCGGGCAACAGTGTCGCCGTGAACAATTGCGAAACCGATACGCCTACGGTCGCGCCATACAGGATGAGCGGAATGGACGGGGGCAACAAGACGCCCAACAGACCTGCTGTCGCTGTCAATGCGGCCACGTACCCCGCGGGATAACCTCGCCGTATCATCTCGGGACTCACGATGCCGCCAACCGCGGCGACGGTGGCCACGGACGATCCGGTGATCGCGCCCAAGAGCGCTGACGCGGCAATGGCGATATAACCGAACGCGCCACGAATCCGCCCCAAGGCCACGTCCGAAAGCGCAATCAATTCCTTGGCCATTCCACTGGCGCTCATGAGGCCGCCAGTGAACATGAACAAGGGGATGGCGATCAGCGAGAAGGCGGATATTTCCTCGTAAGGAATATTGCTGAGGCTAGTGATCGACAGACCCAGTGCATCGAGACTGAAAAAAATCGGCAGGCCAAATCCCACCGCCAGCGGCGCACCGACAAGCAATATAATGCCCATCAGGAAGAAAATCATCACCATGGATTGATCCCTCCAGGCTCGCGGCCCGCACAGGCCCGCAGCAGATCAACAATCGCGTGAAACCCCATGAGAAGTGCACCCAGCAATATGAACGCGACCGGCACGGCAAGCGGGGTGCCCAGATCGGTCAGCCGCTCATTGGAGGACAAGGCATAGTCAAACAGGTCGAGCGCCAAGGCGGAAAGAAACACCGAAAAAATAATGAACAGGATGGCGATAACAGCCTCCAGTATCTGCAACAACGCGCCGCGCGGCAGCATCTCGACAATGTCTGCCGTCAAATGCTTGTGCAGATGACTACACAGAGCGGCACCCACAAATGTCAGCGGGGACATCGCAACCAGCGCCCATTCCCCTGTGTCGGGGATAGGCAGTGCAAAAGCGCGAATGACCAGCGAAGCCAGGACGGATAGCGTCGCCACCAACCAACTGGCCATGGCGATCTTGCTTTCCACCCTGGCCACGATCAATTCGAATCGCATCAATCTATCCAATGCGCTTTGCAAGCAGGATTTGAGCGGGCGCGGCGACGCCAGGGCGCCTGCCTCCCTGCCAACATCATGGTGAGACATGAGGGCCTCCTAGGGACGCGAGGCAGCCGCGATTTCGTCTTTGAGCGCTTGAATCCGATCTTTGCCGTAGGTCGATGCCAGTTGCTCCCAACCGATCTGACCCACCTTAACGAATTCCGCCATTTCCTCAGGTTTGAGGCGGGTCACTTTGACGCCAGACGCCGCGATTTTGTCGAGATATTCGCCATTCATTGCTCTGCTGTTCTTGACTTCTTCTGCAGCCGCCTCGATCGCCGCCTGGGTAATGATTTCACGTTGCTTGTCGGTCAGTCGTTTCCAGAATCGCTGACTGGCCGTCACGGTCCCCATGGCGTAAACATGATTGGTCAACGTCATGTATTTCTGTGCTTCGAACAACCGCGAGTTGTAGGTGATCGTGGCGCCGTTGTCCTGTCCGTCCACAGTTCCCTGCTGCAGCGCGACAAACAAATTCGAGAACGGCATGGTCACCGTCTGCGTGCCCGCAGCCTCAAAGAAGCTGCGTATCGAGGCCGAGCCCGGAACGCGAACCTTCAGCCCTTTCAGATCGGCAGGCGATACGACGGGCCGCTTTGAGTTGGTCACGGCACGAAACTCCAACTCGAAGAACGCGAGCGGCGTCATATTCTGTTTGATAAGTGCAGCGCTCAACGTCTTTTGCAGAATGCCGTCCGGATTGAAGAAGAGTTTGTCTACTTGCTCAAACGTGCTGGCGATATAAGGGAGATAGTGAAAATCCAGCAGAGGGTCCAAGCCCGCTAACGACCCCGGATTGAGAAAGGCGAACTCCAGCGAGCCGCGGCTCAAGTCCCGGCCCAAGGCCTCGTCACCGCCCAATTGGTTGTTGGGAAAAATGGTGATCTGCACTTCGCCGTTCGTACGTTCCTTTACTAGATCTGCGAATTTATGGCTGGCGACATCGGCGGGCGATCCCTGTGCGAATACGTGACCGAGGCGCGCCTTGGTCTGCGCGAGGGCGGATGGCGCGATCGCCATGACGGCGGCTGCAATGGCCAAGCATCGGAAAATTGAATTCATGTCTCTGTTGTCTCCAAGTAGGTTATTGTTTTTCTCCGGCACTGCCGGGCACCGCCTTTTTTTGTCTATAGGCAGCTCAATTCATTCTGCGATACCCCAGCTGTTTTCACAAACGCGTTATATACATAAATAGTTGAATTGAATTCACATATTGACTATGACAAACCACATCCCGGTCGTACTGCTGCGCAGCTTCGAAGCCGCTGCACGCACCCACTCGATCACGAAAGCGGCTGCTGAGTTGTTTCTGACACCCAGTGCCGTCAGTCATGCCGTTCGAAAACTGGAGGCACAGCTGGGGACGAGCTTGTTTCAACGCGAAGGGAGGAGCGTCCAACTGACTCCGGACGGCGAAGCCTTGATGCTGTACGTGGGGCGTGGATTCGATGACCTGCGCCGAGGGATAGAGGCGATTTCCGGCGCTACACCCGAGCGCCTGCGCTTGCATTGCGCCCCCAGCTTTGCCGCACAATGGCTGACGCCGCGACTGACGTCATTTCTCTCGCGATATCCAAGCATTGAGCTGCATTTGTCGGCCGACACCGACTATTTACGATTTCAACGCCATGAATTCGATGCCGATATCGTTTTTGATCACAGATCTGCAGACGGCCTCTGCGAACTGCCCCTGGGTAATGAAATCATTGCGCCTTTGTGCTCGCCGGATCTGGCGCGCCGGATAAAGAAGCCCGCGGATCTGCTCAAACTGCCGCTATTGGACAGCTACAACCGGCAAGTCCGTTGGATGCAATGGTTTTCGGACAACGGCGTTGCTGCCCCAACAATCAAAGGGCTAAGTTTCGATCGCAATTTCTTGTGCGTCCGCGCAGCAGTAGACGGTCTAGGCGTTGCGCTCGAGTCTTCGCTGATTGCACAACGGGAGATCGCAGAAGGCAAGCTTGTAGCGCCATTAACTGGGAGATCTATCGATATTCAGGCATGTAACCACACACTGGTCTTTCCCATCGCTGCGACAATTAAACGGTCGCTCCATTACTTCATCAATTGGCTCGGCAGCGAATTGGCCATTGACCTGAATCGTCACAACACGTCTTGAGTTTGCCGTGAAATCCAGCGGACGAGTTTTCACTCGCCGCACCGGAGCATCCTGGTCAACGCCGTCAGCGATACAGCAACATGGCGCTTATTTTCCGAACAGGACGTTGAGCTCCCGCCCGGACGGTGCGTTCGCAAAGCCATCGAACCGTCCCTGTTCGGCGATTGAGCGTGCCACTTGCAAAACGCCGCCCCATGCTGCACGCGCCAACGCGCCGCCGAGGCTGATGCGTCTGACACCAAGGCCGGCCAGGTCCTGCAGCGTCAGATCGCTGTCCCAGCCGATCAATACATTGACTGGCTTGGGCGCGACGGCCGACACGACCGCCGTGATTTGTTCACGCGTTTTGATGCCTGGGGCGTAGAGACAGTCTGCCCCCGCATCGGCGTAGGCCTTGAGGCGGATAAGGGTGTCGTCGAGATCAGGTTGGCCGACAAAAAAATTTTCTGCACGGCCAACCAACAGCGTATCACCGCCGCTTGCGTCTATTGCCTCACGTGCCGCGTGTATTCGGTCGACAGACTCGTCAATTCCTCGCAACGGCATAGCCTGATTTCCCGTCGAGTCCTCGATGGAAATGCCGGCTACGCCGGTTTCTACCGCCATCCGCACACTTTCGGCTACGCCTTCAGCCGTCTCACCGAATCCGCTCTCGAAATCGGCATTGATGGGCAGGTCAGTGGCCAGAACCATTGCACGCATGTGCGCCAGCACATCAGCACGAGACAGTTGTCCGTCTGCGCGGCCGCACGACCATGCATAGCCCGCGCTGGTGGTAGCCAATGCCTTGAAACCAAGCCCGGCCAGCAGGGCCGCACTGCCGGCGTCCCAAGGATTTGGCATCACAAAACAACCCGACTGATGCAACTCACGGAAGACCGCTCGTTTCTTAGAAATATCATGAGAAAGCATGGCGTCTCCTTAATGGTTGGTCAGGCATGAACCCCAGCTAGCTGAGAACGCGGGGCCGTGATGCGCATAATCACGATAAGGCACGAAGCGCCTCTTGAGCATTAGAGGATAGCCGCATTTGACCAGAATGGAGAGCCTCAGCCAGTAACCAAATCCGAGAGACAAAGCCCTGCAGGACTCTTGGGATCTCCCAAGGCAAGAACGATCGTGAGATGGTTCAGGCCAGCTTCCATTCGAAACTGCCCGTCATGCGTGATGCGCTCGAGAAAAGATGCAAACTCTTGGCCTTGAGAATGAAATGGCGCCGAGTCCATTTCACTGACCATCACGATACGCCGAGGACCGGGAAATTGACGAGAGGTCAGAGGCGACCATGCCGCGGCCTCAGCCGACGTCATTTGCGCTTCGCTCTTCAGGAAACTGCCTGGAATATCGGTCAGGTCGTAAATGCCGCTGACAAGCAGCAGGCCGCCAAGCTCAGGCAACTCCGGTGGTGTACCTTCCTCTGGTCCCTGCGCAGCTAAATAACTCGCCAAATGTGCGCCTGCCGAATGGCCGCTGGCAGTGAGCTTGGTGGGATCCGCCCCAATATCGGCAGCCATCGTGACTACATGCCGGACAGCCGCGCGAACTTGGGAAACGATGGTGCCCAGTCTCGTGCCCGGCATGAGGTCGTACGTAACAAGGACGGCAACACCGCCCGCGGCCAACACCGGCGCAGCGACCAGCCAGTGATCTTCTTTGCTGCCCGAGCGCCAGTAGCCGCCGTGAATGAACACATGGATCGGCGCACCCTTTGCCATACGAGGCGGAAGGATGATGTCCATCCGTTCGCGTGGGCCCGAACCATAGGGCACGTCGCGCCGCATATGGACGCCCCTCGCGAACTCACGAGCGCGCGCGGCCGTCTCGGCAATGATCTCGTCGAAGTCCGGAATGAAGTCACGGTTTCGATAAAGGTCCTGGGCCATCTTTGAAAGTCCACCGTGAAATACTGCGGATTATGTGAGTTCGAGCGTGGCTGCTACGCCACCTTTGCGTCCTGCATCAACTCGGCAGCGCCAAAATATGACGCCTCGATCAACTTTCGCATGTTATTGCGCTCAAGCGGACGCGGGTTGTTCTGGATCAGCCGCTCGATGCCGCATGCTTGATCCGCTACCCAATCCAGTTGGTCTTCGGCCAATCCGAGCTGGGTTAGCGTGGATGGAATCCCGATACGGGCGAATAGCGCTGCGACGGCGGGAATCACGGCGGCACCATCAGCCAGATTCATGACGGCAGCCATTTGATCCAGTTCTGTGCCGATCACCGGACGATTCCACTCCATCACCCAGGGCATCAAGCAGGCCACCCCCGCACCATGCGCAGTGTGGGTAACTGCCCCAACGGGATATTGAATTGCATGGGCTGCGGCCGTGCCGGCGACACCAAAAGCCAAGCCCGCGAACGTCGCCCCCTGCATGACTTGAGATCGTGCAGCCAGGTTGCCGCCGTCTGCGCAAACAGCCTCGAGTCCTTGCCACAACAGTGAGATCGCGGTCAGCGCAAACTGATCTGATAAGGCATTTTTGCCGATGAACACCCTTTCCTGAGTCAAACCTGGCGTCACCTCGCGACGCGCGGCGGTGAAAGCCTCGATCGCATGGGTCAGCGCATCGGCGCCGGCAATAGCGGTCAACGTCGACGGACAGGTCAACGTCAACTCAGGATCGCAGATCGCCACCATGGGGATTAGATAGGGACTGGAGATGCCCACCTTGAGTGTGCGCTGGTCATCTGACAGGACAGCGACCGGGGTGACCTCTGACCCGGTCCCGGCGGTCGTCGGGACTGCAATCACCGGCAGAATCGGGCCAGGCACCTTCAGTTCGCCGTAGTAATCCTGAGGTTGCCCGCCATGGCTCAGCAGCAGCGCGAGGCATTTAGCCATGTCCAGGCAAGAGCCTCCACCGACACCTATCACCACGTCGGCGGCAAACTCGCGAGCCGCGTCGGCAGCAAGGACCGCGGCTCGGACCGGCACGTCCGGCAAGGTGCCGCTTTCGATTCGCACGGTCAGGCCGCTGGTTTTCAAATCCACCACCATGGCCTGGAAATCGGCATCCGCGGCGAGGCGTTGGTCTGTGACGACCAGCGCCCGCTGCCCCAGCCGTTTCGCCACGAGTCCCAGAGCCTTGCGTTGTCCGCAGCCAAATATCACTTCGCCCGGCGATCTTATTGCACCGAAATTCACCATCACTGACCCCTCATTGTTGTCGGCACGCCGCTGTTCGCGTGCCATCCGGGTGTCGGCCGGAACTAAAAAATCATATCGTATAGGATATTTTATTTGACATTCGATATGGTATTTGTCACCATTCGGGCATGTCAAGGTCAACTTACAGGGTGTGCGCGAGCAAAATGGCTGTACTACGAGAAACTCAAACCGGCGTATCCGTACGCCGCTCCAGCGTGGTTGACGACGTCTATGACGCCATCAATGAAAGGCTGATGTCGCTCGCCATTGCGCCCGGCGCCCGCATTCCCATCGACTTGATCGCGCGAGAACTGAACGTTTCACAGACACCTGTGCGGGAAGCCCTTTCGCGCCTGGAACGCGAAGGGTTGGTCCACAAGGCACACCTCATCGGCTACAGCGCCGCTCCGCAGTTGGGCCGCAAGCAATTCGAGGACTTGTTCAACTTTCGCTTGCTCGTCGAGCCGGAAGGCGCACGTCTAGCGGCGCTCAATATGACCCCCGCCGCGCTGGAGCAGCTTGAAAGCATTGCCGCCGACATGGCGGACGGCGGAACGCCGATAGATCGGACCAGCCGTTATTCACGCTTTGCTCGGATCGACTCGCACTTTCACGACGAGATCATGCGAATTGCTGGAAACGAGGTCATCCGCACCACGCTTTTCAACCAGCATGTCCACCTGCACCTGTTTCGCCTGATGTTCCACAGCCGCGTCACCCAAGAGGCGCTGGAAGAACACGAGAAGCTGCTGGCCGCGTTCCGGGCGGGGGACGCGACCGCTGCGCAAGCGGCGATGCGTGAGCACATCCTGTGTTCACGTGATCGCCTGATGGCGGCCTTCGAATGAATGCCGTCGGCGCTCTACCGCTATCGGCCACCATCGCGCTGGCGGTAGAAGCGCGCACCGCTGCGGCGCTTGCCGCGGAGGGACTGACGAAGGCCTATGGACCGGTCACCGTCCTGTCCGATGTCACGCTGGATATTCGCCCCGGCGAGGTCCACGCAGTCATAGGTGAAAACGGAGCCGGCAAATCAACGCTGATGAAGCTGTTGGCCGGCTACGTGAGTCCCACCGCGGGTCATCTGCTCATGCGGGGGCAGCCCATCGCTTTCCCCGATGCTGCTGCGGCAGAGGCCGCGGGCGTGGTCCTGGTGCATCAGGAAATCCTGCTGGCACCGGATCTGACCGTTGCAGAGAACCTGTTTCTCGGCCGAGAGTTATCGCGTGGCATCCTGATCGATGATCGCACCATGGACCAACGCACCGCCGAAGTGCTGGCGTCTATCGGCGCGCATTGCCACCCGCGCGACCATGTGGGCGATCTGCCATTGGCGCAGCGGCAGTTGGTACAAATCGGCCGGGCGCTGCTGCAACCACGCAAGGTCGTGATTTTTGATGAGCCCACCGCCGTCCTGGCCAACGACGAAGTCGCCGCATTGCTGGAAGTCGTCCGAGGGCTGAGGGCTCAAGGAGTCGCTGTCCTATATATTTCGCACCGTCTGGACGAGGTCGAGGCACTGGCCAACCGCGTCACCGTACTGCGCGATGGAAAGATGATCGGCACATGGCCCGCGGCTGACCTGTCGCAACGCCGCATGGCTGAGCTCATGGTCGGTCGCCAACTCGATGTCTTGTATCCCCCTAAACGCTCGCAGCCGTCAGGCACACCGCTGCTGGCGGTCGAGCAGCTATCGGTCGATCATGGCGCGGTGCAAGCGAGCCTGACGGTTCGTCGCGGCGAGGTACTGGGCATCGGCGGCATGATCGGTTCTGGCCGGACCGAATTGTTTGAAGGGTTGATGGGCCTGCGGCCCGCCGAAGCAACCCGCGTCGAGCTGGCGGGTACTGCCGTCGAGCACCGCTCTGTCAAGGACTGGCGAGAACTGGGCCTGGTTTATCTCACCGAGGATCGCAAGGGAAAGGGGCTTCTGCTGGACGAGCCTCTGGCCCCGAACCTGACCTTACAAGCTCTTGACCGGATCCATCCGCGCCTCGCGCTAAATCGCGACAAAGAGGCCGCCGCACTGGACAAAGCCGTTCGCGACTACGACATTCGCGCCCGATCGGTCCATTTGAACGCGGGCCAACTGTCCGGAGGCAATCAGCAAAAGCTGCTGCTGGCAAAAGTGATGATGACCGACCCTTGCGTTGTCATCATCGATGAGCCGACACGCGGCATCGACATCGGCAACAAAAGCCAGATCTACGACTTCATCGATCACCTGGTTCGATCGAATAAGGCTTGCATCGTGATCTCATCAGAGCTGCCGGAGCTTGTCGGCTTGGCAGATAGGGTTCTGGTGATGCGTGGAGGACGCATCGCCGCCGAACTCACTGGCGATCAGATTACCGAGCATAACGTCGTCTATGCGGCCACCAGTGGGAACGCGTACGAGACGGACCAGCAAGACCACATAACGATAAATAAGGTAGGAGACCAGAATGACAAGCGCGACGACGCATATCGCGATCATTAAAGCGCCGCGGCGCATCCGCTGGGCCGCCATGGGCCCGTTCATCGCGTTGGCCGTGGTGATGTTGGCCGGCATGGTGCTGAACTCGAACTTCGCGACAGGAACCAATATGGCGAACGTCGTCACGCGATCGGCGTTCATTGCCATCATCGCCGTGGGCGCCACGTTCGTGATCTCGTCTCGCTGTCTCGACCTGTCGGTCGGATCGATGATGGCGTTCGTGACGGGCATCATGATTCTGACGATGAACCGGCTTGAACCATCGATCGGCGCAAACGCTATCTTCGTCGGTGCGGTCGTGGGAATCCTGGTCGGTGCGACCTGTGGGCTGCTCAATGGCCTGATCGTGACGGTGGGCAAGATCGAACCCTTCATTGCCACGCTCGGCACGATGGGGATCTTTCGCGCGTTGATCACGTGGATGTCCGATGGTGGTTCGATACCGATGGCCCGCGCGCTACGCGAACCCTACCGGCCCGTCTATTTCGGCGATGTGCTGGGCATTCCGATACCGGTGGCCATCACGTTGATCGTCGCCCTGGTCGGGGCCTTCATTCTGTACCGGACCAAATACGGGCGCCGTTGCATGGCCGTCGGCTCAAATGCCGATGTAGCTCGCTTTTCGGGCATTTCGGTCACGAAGGTCCGCACCATTGCCTTTGTGATACAGGGGCTATGCGTCGCCATTGCGGCGATCTGCTACATCCCTCGACTCGGCGCTGCGACACCAACGACAGGCCAACTGTGGGAATTGCAGGTCATCACCGCCGTTGTGATCGGCGGCACATTACTTCGAGGAGGCAAGGCGCGCATCTGGGGAACCGTCGCCGGTGCATTGATTCTGGAGATGATCGCCAATCTGATGGTGCTATCCAACATGGTTTCGGAATACCTCGTGGCAGCCGTACAAGGCGTAATCATCATCCTCGCCATGTTGGCCCACCGCTTCATCAAATAACCATCACGACGAAGGATGGATGCTTTCAGAGTAGACACGAAATGACAACCATAATCAGGAGAGACAAAATGACATCCATGACCAAGCGTGTGCTCGCCATGCTGACAGTCAGCCTTATGGCATGTACCGCAACCAGTGCTTTGGCACAGAGCAAAAAGACCATTGCCGTTTCCATCCCGGCGGCCACCCACGGCTGGACGGGAGGCGTCGTTTATCACGCAGAACAGGCTGCGAAAGAGATAAAAGCCGCATTTCCGAATATCGACGTCGTGGTAAAGACCTCGCCTTCGGCGACTGCGCAGGTATCGGCATTGGAAGATCTATCCGCAGGCCGAAACCTCGACGCGTTGGTCATCCTGCCGTTCACCTCAGAAGAACTGACCGGCCCCGTCGCACAGGTCAAGGCAGGCGGCGCCTTTATCGCAGTCGTGGATCGCGGTCTGACTGATCCCACGATTCAGGATCTATATGTCGCGGGCGACAATATCGCCGTCGGCGCGAACACGGCGAAGTGGCTGGCAGAAAAGTTGGGCAAGAAAGGCAAAATCGTCGTGCTGCGAGGCATCCCGACCGTCATTGACGATGAACGAATCAAGGGGTTCACCGACGTCATCAAGGGCACAGACATCAAGATACTCGATATTCAATATGCCAACTGGAACCAGGATCAGGCCTTTACGCTGATGCAGGACTATCTGGCCAAGTATCCCCAGATCGACGCCGTCTGGGCCAATGACGACGACATGCTGCTAGGTGTGTTGGAAGCGATCAAGCAATCCGGCCGTACCGAGATCAAATACGCGCTGGGTGGCAACGGCATGAAGGACGTGATCGAACTGGTAAAGGCCAAGAACCCGGTCACCCCCATCTCAACCCCCTATCCGCCGTCGATGATCAAATCGGCCATCTATATGACGGCGGCCCAGCTCAGTGGTCAGGCGCCGATGCGCGGCAATTTCAAGCTCGACGCGCCGTTGATCACCCCCGAGAACGCCGACCAGTTCTATTTCCCTGACAGCCCATTCTGACGACAGTTGGCCGGACCATCATCCGGTCGTGATAAAAGCCAAACGGAGGACAAAATGAGAGGCAAGAAAATTCTGATGCTCTGCGGTGAGTTCACCGAAGAATATGAAATCTATGTGTTCCAGCAAGGAATGGAAGCCGTAGGCCATACCGTCCATGTGATCTGCCCGGACAAGAAAGCGGGTGAAATGATCCAGACCTCGCTGCACGATTTCGAAGGACATCAAACCTATATCGAGCGATTTGGCCATCTGGCCGAAATCAACAAGACGTTCTCCGAGGTGAACGTCGAGGAATATGACGCGGTCTACTGCGCAGGCGGGCGTGGACCGGAATACATCCGCACGGACAAGCGGATTCAGGCCATGGTGCGCCACTTCCATGAGGCTAAAAAACCGATCTTCACCATATGCCATGGTGTGCAGATCCTGGTCGCCGTAGAGGGTGTGATCCGCGGGAAGAAGGTAGCCGCGCTGGGCGCCTGCGAGCCGGAGGTTATCCTTGCCGGCGGCACCTACATCGATGTGAAGCCACACGAAGCTTACGTGGATGGCACCATGGTGTCGGCAAAGGGCTGGACTGGCCTGGCTGCTTTCATGCGCGAGTGCATGAAAGTGTTGGGGACGAACATTACGCATTCGTAGACGGGAGGCACGCGGCGTCCTCACTTGGCCACGCATTCCCGAGGGTGGGCGCACGCTCTGCGATAATGGTGGATGAATCTTCAGTATCCACTCTGGATGACTGGCATCGCAACACGGAGCATCCACTGTGGGCACGCACCATGACACACCCACCCTCGAGCACGAGGGTGACCACACGACAGACGAGAGCATTCACGAACCGCACTTGTGGCGTGACAACGGCTGGACGGCACGCGTCATCAAGAACGAGGACGACGACGGCTGGGCCGTCGAGATGACCCGCGAAGGCGAATCCGAACCGGCGCTGGTGGGCCCCTGGACGATGGGGCGCGACAAAAAAAACCCTAAGCCCTTGGATCCCACCGCCTTTCGCACCTTAGTCAAGACGGCATCCGAGGTGATCCGCAGGCACGAGCAACAACTGCACGCGCAGTTGCACAAGAGCGTCAGGGTGACAACGCCGGACGCCACACTGACGGTCAAACTGGACATCGTCCCGGACGAAGACCAGCCCTTTGCAGTACTCAGCGCCGTGGATGAATACGGCGAAACCATTGCGGAAGTGACGGTCGCGCCGAACTACAAATTCACGCTGGGTACGGCCACGGCTTGGGTGGAGAATGGCTTTCGTAAACCCGGCTAAAGCACGGAGCCGCCGCGGCGGATGAGCGTGCGCCGCCGGGACTTTACTCCGCGTAGCCCGGCATGACCCGATCCAACACGCGCATCATGGCCTCGAAATAAAGCCTGTCACGTTCAGCGCGCGAGTGGCTGTCTTTAGGGTTGGGAGTGTCCACCCGGTCAACGAGCGCGTCCGGCAATACCGAAAGGGGCTTGCCTGCCGACATCGCCAATATCTGAGCCCTGCAGACTCTCTCGAGCTTGTACAGACGGCGGTACGCCTGCGCGACGGTATCGCCGACCACCAGCACGCCATGATTTTTCATAAAGAGCACGTGCTTGTCGCCAATCAGGGCAGCCAGCCGCTCTCCTTCGCTCAGCGTGTCTGCCAGGCCCGTGTAGTCATCGTCATACGCAATGTTTTTAGTGAAAAACGCCGCTGTCTGGCTGCATGGCAGTAGACGGTTGTCCTCCAGCATGTTCAGCGCCAATGCCCAGGTTTGGTGTGTGTGCAGGATGACCTTGGCTCCGGTGATCCGGTGCAGCGGCGCATGAATACAGAACGCGCTCAGCTCCAGGTCTCCTTCGCCTTCCAACACCTGTCCGCGCTCGTCGAAGACAATGAGATCGCTGGCCCGGGCCTCTGACCAATGGCGGCCGAACGGCAGGACCAGGTAGCGGTCTTCATATCCGGGCACCATCATGGTGAAATGATTGTCGATGCCTTCTTCCAATTGATCATGGACGGCGAGCCGATTCGCTGCGGCAAGATGAACTCGGGCGAGCCAAGCGGCATCGGCTTGTGTTTCGGGAGAAAGGGACGTTAGTGCGCGGTTCATGGGTGGCGTCTCCAAAGGGGTTTCTCTCTTTTTAATCCATGCGCCTAAAAAGCTCCAGCGATCGGCTCCGGAATGCATTTCAATCCGCCGTCGAGGCGCAGCGAGAACGAGGGTAAGAAAACCACCTCTGGCATACTATCAAACGAGCCCAAAACCCGTCCTGAACGATATGAACAGAAAACTACGCAGCGTTATTTACGTACCCGCCATCAACGAAAAGGCCATGCGTAAGGCGGCAACCCTGCACGTCGACGCGGTCATCTTTGACCTGGAAGACAGTGTTTTCCCGGAACAGAAGGCACAGGCGAGATCCGGACTCGCCGAGTTTCTGACAAAAGAGCGCGCCAGTTTTCAGGGAAAGTATCTGGTCATGCGCGTCAATGCCGATGATACCGATTACTGGAAAGACGATCTCGCCGTCGCGGTCCAGATCATGCCGGATGCGGTGCTCCTGCCTAAAGTCACAACGCCGCAGCATATACATGACACGTATGTGGAGCTCTCTGCACAGACCCGTCAGCCGCCAAAGATATGGAGCATGGTGGAAAACCCGCTGGGTATCCTTCGATTGGAAAGCATCGTAGAGCAAGGCAAAAATTCTGGCCTCGAATGCTTGATCCTCGGTACCAACGACCTCGTCAAGGATAGCGATATCGATCCCGGAAAAGACCGCTGCAATCTGATGCCCTGGTTCAGCCACGTCATGCTGGTGGCAAAATCGTTCGATATGGCGGTCATCGACGGTGTGCTCAACGATATCAAAAACACGGATGCACTACGTGCAGAATGCGAAGTCGCACGTGCGCTGGGAATGAACGGAAAAACCATTATCCACCCCGCTCAGGTCGAAACGGTGAACAAGGCATTCAGCCCCAGCGAAGAGCAAATTGCCTGGTGGAGAAAAATAGTGGCAGCCTACGACCTGCCCGAGAACGCAAACGCCGGCGTGATCAGTCTCGACGGCATGATGGTTGAACGATTACATCATGAGATCGCCGTGCGCAAGCTTCGCCAATTCGAGCAAGACGCCACGGCCTGATTCTGGCACGCAACACCTCATCACTGCCGGACTGTCATTTGCGATGCGTCCGAAACAAGTGGTATGTTGCCGAGCACTTTGTTCACTGCGATAAAGCGAGTGTTCAGGCGTCCCTGGCTGAGCGCCAAATCACGGCGCGCGGCAACATAACCGCGCTGAGTATCCAGCACGATCATGAAATCGACGACACCGCCGTCGTATTGGGCCTGCGCCAGCTGATAAGCCTGTTGCGCCGCATGCACGCGACGCTCGAGCTCCCTGAGGTTTTGCTGTTCGGCGGTGTAGCCGCTCAACGCATCATCGATTTCCTGCCAGGCCTTGAGTACGGTTTGTTGATAGTTCACCGCGGCCTCCTGCTGCTGCAGTTCGCGCAGTTGCACCACGCTCGTACGTCTGCCGTGATCGAAGATAGGTAGGTTCAAAGTAGGGCCGATCGACCATGTGCGGCTGCCCCAATCCGAAAACTCGCCGCTAAGGTAGCTCTCGTATCCGAATCGCGCACCCAGTCGAATACTCGGGTATAGATCCGCTTTGGCGATGCCGATGGCAGCGGTGGCGCTATGCAAACGAGCTTCGGCCGCGCGGATATCGGGCCGGCGCAATGCCACCTCTGAGGGCAGCCCTAAAGCCAAATCGGGTAATGCAGGCTGCTCCGGGGCGACTGGCGCCGTCAGTTCGGCACGCAACGAGCCCGGCCGTTGTCCCAACAGCAGGGCAATCTGGTTGATGCCTGACCCTTCCTGTGCCAGCAATCCGGGCAGTTGTGCCTTGAGCGCCGACAGTTCAGCACGCTGCTGCTCCAGATTCAAGTGATTGATCGTTCCTCCGCGTACTTGTGCCTCCAGGAGTTCCAGACGATCCTGCAAGGTTGCGATATCCTCGCGCGTCAAACGGATCTGGTTCTGCGTGGTCCGTAGATCGAAATAGTTGCGCGCAACGTCGCTCACCAAGGTCAGTCGGGTCAAGTCCAATAAAGCGCTCTGCTGGGCTACATCTGCATCGGCAGCCTCGACGGACCGACGTACACGTCCCCACAAGTCCAACTCCCAAGAGGCGTCAAATCCCGCCTGGTACAAGGTGAAAGGCTCCGATAGCAGTTTGACGAGATCATCCCGATTGCCCTCTGCGGCCACGGCATCAATCAAGCGCACGCTTGCGCCGTATTCACTCTGACGCTGCCGGCTCACGCCACCGCTGGCGTTAATATCGGGCCCCCGCTGCGCCGCAGTGACAGAGCGTTGTGTCCGCGCCTGCGCGAGACGCAATGCAGCGGTCTGCAGATCGGGGCTGCCTTCGAAGGCGCGCCGTTCCAATCCATCAAGTACGGGATCGCCAAATGCCCGCCACCAATCTGCGGGCAACATGGCGCTGGTCATCGCTGAACTACGCAAACTGTCATCCGCACTGCGCCAACTCGTCCAATCGTCGGGCGCCTCGGGCGAGGGCGTGGCAAAGTCGGGGCCGACAGCACACCCGGCTACCATCAAGACGGCCAGGCACGACGCAAGAAGCGTGGACGATCGATTCAAAGGACGATAACCAGACATGGCGAATACCTGAATCAAGAAAGCCGATGGCGAAACAGCCAAGCCGCCAAGGGCAGGGTAATAGCCCCCGTCACGAGCAAGGGGACAAAGTCGAGCGCGACATCGGCCAAGCCGGCGCCCTCTAGATACACACGCCGCACAATGCTGGTGCCAAAACGCAACGGATTGGCGTATGTCACCACCTGCAGGATCTCGGGCATGTTCTTCACCGAGGTGATCAGCCCCGACAGCAGCATCAAGGGCATGATAAGCAAGAAGGTATAGAGCATGGCCTGTTGCATAGTCAGCGACAAGGCTGAAATTGAAAGGCCGAGTCCGACCGACGCGATGGTGAATGTGAGCAGCCCCAGATACAGCAGCGCGATCGATCCGCTCATCGGTATCTGGAACCAAAAGCGAATGACGAGAAAAATGATCGTGGACTGCAGCAAACCGATGAGAATGGCTGGGATGGCCTTGCCGATCAGGATCTGCATCGGCGTGAGCGGCGTCACCAATAACTGATCAAACGTGCCTTGTTCGCGTTCGCGCGCTACGGACAGCGCGGAGATCAGCAAAGTCTGCAGCATGCTCAGTGCGCCGATCAGCGCGGGCATGATATTCCAACGAGACTCCAAGTTAGGATTGAACCAGGCACGCCGCTCGATAGTGATACCTCGCCCTCCCGCGCCTATCGAAGCGTTGTAGCTGGCAACGATGGAGCCCACGTAGCTGGCTGCCAACGCCGCAGTAGAGGAGTTGCGCCCATCCAGAATCACCTGTAGTGGCGCACGTTGACCCGCATTGAGGCGCCGATCAAAATCCGCCGGAATCGCGAGGACTACCAGCGCTTCATTGCTGTCGATAACCTGGGCAATCTGCGTGGACGAACTGAGCGTGGCCGCGCGATGAAACACCCCTGTGCCGTCCAGTCTCGCGACCAATTGAGAGGCTGCCTGACCCCGGCTCTGATCGAGTACAGCATAAGGGACATTCGTCAGGTCGAACGTCGCCCCGTAGCCGAACAACAAAGCTTGAATCAACGCCGGCGCAAACAGAACCACCCGGCTGGACGGATCCTTCAGTAACGCAAGGATCTCTTTACGTATCAATGCGCCGATCTGCGCGAGGGTGGCGATCCAGGCAGTCATGGCATCATTCCAACGTTTTGCGCAACTGGGCGCGAGTCACAACCGTCAGCACCACAGCGTAAAGTGTCAGTATGCCAACGCTCCACATGATGGTCGGCCAATGGTTTCCCGCTAAAAACAGGGTCTTTATCAGCGCCATAAAATGCGTCGCGGGCAACACCTGGCTGACGATCTGAATGAACACGGGCGTATTGCGCAGATCAAATACAAAACCGGAGAGCATCAAGGCAGGCATGAAACTGGCCAATAGAGCGACCTGGCTGGCCTGGAACTGATTGCGTACAACGGCGGAGATAAATAGCCCCAACAGCAACGACACGACCAGGTAGAGCATTGACACCATCACGATGATGACAAGCGAGCCGCGCACCGGGACATGGAAAAGGAAGTGGGAAGCCAGCAGACACATCAACAGATCTATGGCCCCGATCACCAAGTACGGCGCGATTTTTGAGAGCACGATTTCCAGTGGCCGCACCGGGGTGACAAACAGCGACTCCAAGGTACCGCGCTCCCACTCTCGGGCGATCAATAGTGAGGTCAGGAAGGCACCTACCAGGGTCAGCACCAACACGATGAGCCCCGGCACCAAATACCAGCGGCTTTCTGCCGCTTCGTTGAACCACATGCGTTGCACGACTTCGACACTGCCTGTGGCAAGTGGCTTATTTCCGCCGCGATCGACCTGCTGCTGCGCCCAGATACCTATCGCGCCATTCACATATCCCTCGATCGTAGAAGCCGAGCTGGAATCCACGCCATTGAGTATCAGCTGCACGCGTGCATCGCCATGATTGAGGCGACGCGAAAAATCCATGGGTACGCGAAGAATGCCATCCACCGATCCCGACCGCATCATGCGTTGCGCCTCACTCATGTCGGATACGAATACCGGCGCCAGATAATCCGAGCCCCGCAAGCCGTCGACCGCTTCCCGCGCGGTTGGAGACTGATCTTCCATCACTACCGCTATGGGTGCGTGTTTGACATCGAACGACAGGCCATATCCGAACAACAAGATCAGCGCCACCGGCAACAAGAGGCCAACCGCAAGGTTGCTCTTGTCACGCAGCACTTGCCTGACTTCCTTGCGCAGCAAGGCGAGAAATCGGCGATAAAAACCGGAGGCATACGAGGATGCGGTGCGCTCGCTGGCACTCGCATGGCTTGCCGGTTCTCGCGCGGTCATGATGCCGCTCCCTGCGCTGACTGACGGGCGGCGTGAGCGCGGCTTTGTTCAACGATGGCGATGAACGCGCTATTCATATCCATGTCCTTTTCTCCGTCATGCGGAGCACCAGCCTGATTACGCACCTCTAGCGGAGTACCCAAGGCCAGCATCTTGCCTGCGTCCTGAATAGCGATGCGGTCGCAATATTCTGCTTCCTCCATAAAGTGGGTGGTAATGATGATAGTCACGCCTTCCTGGGCCAAGGCAGTAATGGTGCGCCAGAACGCGCGCCGCGCCAGGGGATCGATGCCACTTGTAGGCTCATCCAGGAACAGGATTTCCGGTTGGTGCAACAGGGCTGCGGCCATCGCCAGGCGCTGTTTATAGCCGCCAGGCAATAGGCCGCTGACAGCCTCGCCAGACAAATGAAATTGTTCGATGACGGCAGCGACACGCTGCCGCAGCCCTTGTCCGCGCAGGCCGTATGCGCCGCCGAAGAACTCCAGGTTTTCGCGAACCGTCAGGTTGCCGTACAGCGCGAACTTCTGCGACACATAGCCAATACGCGCGCGTGCCTGCGCGCGCGCGGTTCGTAGATCCACACCGACGACTTCCAGATGGCCGCTCGATGCAGGCAGCAACCCGCACAGCATGCGGAAAGTCGTCGTCTTGCCCGCGCCATTGGGGCCAAGCAGGCCAAAGATTTCGCCGCGCGCCACGTCGAACGATGTGCTGGCCACCGCAGTGAAATCACCGAATTTTCGCACCAGATCACGCACCACGATGACCGGCTTTTCCTCGCGGGTTATGACTGAGCCCTGCGATGTGCCGGCGTGCGGAGGTGAGGCAGCATCGCCGTCGTCCTGATGCTGCCGCAGCAGCATCATGAAGGCGTCTTCGAGTTCTTCTGGACGAGGCGTTGGCGTGAGGCCCCCGAGCAAGGCGTCGAGCCGCTTGCCATCCGCCTTTCCCTGTCGAATAAAACGTACGGCTCCGCCCTTTGGCACGGCGTCGACGATCAACTCATCGGCGTCGACCAACCGCGCCTGCAGATCGCGCGCAGGCATGTCGCCGGCAGGCGTCACGACGAAGGTCAAACCGCGCGCCTGTTCGGCCAGCGCCGCCGGTTTTCCCTGGGCCAATACCTTGCCCTGGTTCATTACGAATACCTGGGCGCAACGTTCGGCCTCGTCCATATAGGCCGTGCTCACCATGACGCTGAGCTGTTCGTCCGCGACTAACTGCTGCAGAATTTTCCATAGTTCGCGCCGCGACAGCGGATCAACGCCCACGCTGGGTTCGTCCAGCAGCAGGAGATCAGGCGAACGCACCAGCGTGCAGGCCAGACCGAGTTTTTGCTTCATGCCGCCAGAGAGCTTGCCGGCCGGCCGCCTCGTAAAAGGCGCCAGATCTGTCATGTCAAGGAGCCGCGCAAAACGTTCGCGGCGCACATCGTGCGGCACGCCATGCAAGTCGGCGTAAAGATCGAGATTTTCTTGTACGCCGAGATCTTCGTACAGGCCAAAGCGCTGCGGCATGTAGCTGATCCTGTCCTGCACGGTTTGCGGATTGCTAGCCACGTCGAGACCCAGTACGTGCAGGCTCCCCGCATCAGGTTTGAGCAGACCAGCTGTCATACGCAACAGGGTAGTCTTGCCCGCGCCATCCGGACCGACCAGGGCGGTCAACATGCCCCGATGGACCGTCAACGAAATGGCGTCTACCGCGTGCAGCGGTTCGCCTGCCGGAGAGTCGAACGTCTTGCTCAATTGCCGAGCAAGGACTATCGCGTCGCCATCGCTCATGACGCTACTCGCCCGTAGCGAAGCGTACGGTGGCGGGCTGTCCGAGCCGCAACCGGTCTTCTGCATCCTCGACCAGCACGCGCACCTCATAAACCAGACTGGTGCGTAACTCCTCGGTTTGTACCGACTTGGGGGTGAATTCGGCCACTGAGGAGATGTAGCCGACCGTGCCTTCGACCGCCTGATCAGGATGACTGTCCGTGTAGACCTCTGCGGCCATGCCCGGCTGGAGCTTGCCTAGATCAGGTTCACTGACATACACGCGCACCCATTTGGGTTGAGTCAGCGCCAAGGCGAACACGGCCTTCTGGGGCGTCGCCATATCGCCGGGCTCGAGCAGCCGGGACCGAATGACGGCATCGGCCGGGGCCTTGAGTTCACCCTGCGCGATTTGGTGTTCCAGCAACGCCAGTTGTGCTTGCGAGACCTGCAGTTGAGCCGCAGCGGCGTCGATATCCTCCTGGCGCGGCCCGACTTCTGTCAGGCGCAAGGCTTCCTCTTGCTCCGCCAGCCTGGCTCTGGCTACCTGGACACTGCTGCGAGCGCGGTCGAGATCCTGGGCACTGACGCCACGTCCTTGCGTGTTGGCTGCGATCCCTTGCAGACGGGTCAGATCCTGCTGCGCGCGCGTGGCCTCAGCCTTCGAGGCGGCCAGCCGGCTGCGGGCCTGAGCGATTTCTTCTGGACGTGATCCGTTCCTCAAGCGCGCCAGATTCTGCCGCTGCACGTCGATCTGCGCGCGTGCTTGGGTGGCCTGTAATTGCAGGGTACGAGTATCGAGTATGCCCAATACCATGCCTGCCTTGACGTGGTCGCCTTCATCGACGCGCAACGCCATCACCCGGCCATTGCCGTCGAAGGCCAGCGCAATCTGCCTGATGTCCACGTTGCCATGCAAGACCAATGTGCCGTTTGCACCGGTATCGCGGAAGTACCACCACGCTCCGCCTCCCAGAGCCAACACGACGATGGCCACAATGGCGATGAGGGGCTTTTTCATCCATGGCTCCAAGAAGGGGCAGACATTAGATTAAAGTTAAATTGATTTTAAATTTATGATCGAAGAAAATGCAAGCTGTGATGCCCAGGAGATTGCACCGATGATTAAGGCCTCGCGCGGACCTCGTGCCGATGGAGAGGCGACCCGCAACCGAATACTGCAAGCCGCCGGAGCGCTATTTGCAGCCACGGGATACGCCGAGACGACAAGCAAGGAAATCGCCACTCAGGCACAGGTCGACCTGGCATCGATCAACTATCATTTCGGCAGCCGCAGCGGGCTTTATCAGGCGGTGCTGGTCGAAGCGCATCATCAACTCGTCAACTATGCCGATCTGCAGCAGATCGCCGGCAGCACGGCCTCGCCGCCCCAGAAGCTGAGGATTTTCATTGATTTGCTGGTAGACCGCGCAATTGGCCAGCCAGAAGGCTGGCATTTGCATGTGCTGGCTCGTGAGCTGCTCGCGCCGAGCTCACATCTGCAGTTGCTGGTTCAAAATGTGCTGGAGCCAAAGCTCGCTGTCGTCCGGCAGATCCTCAGCGACATCACGAATATTCCGCCAGACGACCCTGCGTTAACGCGTTGCCTGCTCAGCGTTGCGGCCCCCTGTCTGATGCTGTTGGTAGGCGCGCGCGGTATCCCCGGGCCGCTGCAAGAGGCTCGCCAGATGTCGCGAGATGCGATCGTCGATCATCTGTGCCGCTTTTCGTTGGGGGGATTGCGGGCGATAGCCGCTCAAGACCCTCAGGATGCTACGAAGCCATGAGCGGTGGCCCGCCACATCCACCCCGCACGTGAAACCGGCGGGGCTTGCGGTGCATCGGGTCAGACAACTCCTTTCTTAGTGGTCGTCAATATGCGTCTCGTGTGCCCGCTCTTTGATCATGAAAGCGGAAATCACACCGAGTACGACCCCGAACATCACGTAATACGCAGGTGACATGGCCGAGCCCGTCGCGCGAATCAGCCAAGTCACAATGAATTGCGCAAAACCGCCGAAGACCATGACCGCGATGTTGTAAGCCATGGACATACCGGCCGAACGGACGTTGGCAGGGAACAGCTCTGCCATGACCGTCGAGAAAACGCCAAAGAACGCGGAAACAAACAAACTGATGATTAGCTGAACGGTCAGCAGTTTCCCGATGCTGGGTTCTGCAACCAACCACGCATAAAGCGGATAGAGGATGACCAGATAGCCAAGCAACGACGTGATCAGTAGCGGACGCCGCCCTATGCGATCCGACAAAGCCCCCATGAACGGCATCAACACCACCATGAGGGCGGCACCTGCCATCTGGACCAAGAACGTGTCATGCAGGGGAAGTTTCAGCGTGACCGTGGAAAAAGTGATGAGGTAGGTGAACGTGATGTAGATGGAAACCGTGCAAGTCACCACCAGGCCCATGCCTGTCAGCGTTTCGCGAGCATGGGTGCGAAGCATCTCCATCAAGCCCATTTCTTTGACGGTGCCGGCGGCTTTGGCAGCCACCAGACGCTTGAATGTTTCCGGCTCGTCGACATGGCGGCGGATATAGATCGCGACAGGCACGATGAGCAGACCAAAGGCAAACGGAATACGCCAGGCCCATGCCATGAGTTCTTCCTGGCTGAAAATGTCAGTGATGAGCGTCCCGACCATGGCGCCAAGCAGCAGCGCAATCATCTGTCCTGTCATCTGCCAAGCACCGTAGAAACCCCGCTTGCCAGGCGGCGCCAATTCAATCAGCAAGGCCGTCGAGGTGCCGAACTCGCCGCCTGCTGCGAATCCTTGCAGCAAGCGGGCGATGACGATCAACAAGGGGGCGAGAATCCCGACCGCAGCATAGGTGGGGGCCAATGTAATGACGGCAATGGCCACGGCCATCAATCCCGTCACGGTGACCATCGCGGCTTTTCTGCCCTTGCGGTCGCCATAGATGCCCAGCACGATGCCACCGACGGGCCTCATGAAAAAGCCGACGCCAAATACTGCCGTCGTCAGCAGAATCTGGGTGATGTTGTCGTCGGGATTGGCTGGGTTGCTCGGGAAAAACAGCTTTGCCACGATGGGCGTCATGAAGGCAAACACCAGGAAGTCATACCATTCCAGGGCATTGCCGATCACTGCTGCAAGAATACTTCTTTTGGGGACTTTGTTTTCGCTCAAGAACTGCTCCACGCTATCGAAAGGCAGGCTGAATTATTACCTATACCGCTCAATAGGACCTGTAAATTTCTACTCCAAACCTGTTTTAACAAAAAATAATCGCCCCAGGTTCGAACGAGCCCCGGGGCGATTCAACCAATCAAAAGGCGGCAGGCGTGCGCCTGACACGACGTCGATGGATGCGGTGCCAGCTGTCGCTGCGCCCTTCGATACGCCTAATCCTTGATAGCGCTCAGACAACGAAAGCCCTCGCCTGCAATCTGCAGGCCATCTCTACGGCCCGCGAAATAACGGGCATTGAGATCGCTGGCACCCAGGTCTTCGTCGACCCGAAAGCCTGCACGTGCCAGCAGCTCGCCCATGCGCTGTGGCGTGCAAGATGATTTCCACGGCTCGCCACCGGCGGCCATCATACTGGCCGTGAACTGCATCATGACCTGTTCCATGGGATGCAACTGTGTCTCGTCCAGCCGGTAGTCAAGCGAAATAGTCGAGCCCACAGCGAGCTGCTCCAACGTTGCAATCTCGCGCTCGACGATATCGTTGTCGAGGTATACAAGCACCCCCAGCACAGACAGACTGACAGGCTTGGAGAGGTCGGCTCCGCCGGCGCGAAGACCATCAACGGCAGACATCTCACGCAGATCCGTAGCGACATACCGCAGGTTTTCTGGTTGAGCCCATTTGTTTTCTGCATAAAGACGAGCTTTCCAGTGCTGCATCGAAGGCTGGTCCAGTTCAAACGTGGCGACAGCCGGCAGCGTGGATGCGGCACGCAATGCCCAGGTATCGAGGCCAGCGCCCACCACGCAGTATTGCACGGTCCCGTTGGCGATGGCGCTCAATAAGGAGTCTTCCGCGAATCGTGTACGGGCGACCATTGCCGCTCGCATCGAGCGCGAGGAGACGTCGTTGTGTACAAGCGGCTCTCGTATCAGCGATGCCGCATTGGCACTGCCCAGCGATGCGACGGCAAAAGGGTCTTTGAATACCAGGTCGTCTTCTAGAATCTGATGGGCCGCTCGCGCAGTAGCAACGCGCATCGCTGACGGACTTGGGCAATCAATCGGTTTCACTGGAATACTCCTTTGCTCGGTTCAACGAACGGAGTACTTTCATGCCTGACGTAACGTCAGGGTCAAGAGGCTGCCGCGTCCAGATAGGCTCTCAACTGCGGACTGACGAAGTGACCGAGCGCCAATATAGGCTCCGAGGCATAGGCCTGCGCCAGTTTGACCGCAAGCGACCTATCTTGCGCGACGGTTCGAAGCGAGAGTTCGCGATAGCGAGCCAGCAACGCGCGCGCAGCATCCGCCTTGGGAGAGACAGATGCTGCAAGCAGCTTCTCTCCTTGCGCGGCAAAGGACTCCCACTCTGGTCCGGTGGAACCATCCAGGCGCTCGAGTTCCGCTGGCGTGAGGTGGCGTCGCAACGCCGCCAGACGCAATCCGATGGCCTGTTCAAGATATTGCATGAGTTCCGGGTCGAGTCCGGCATGCCTGGCAGTTTCAGGGGCCTCCTGATGCATTCGCACCCAGTCGAAAATGACACCAAGCCGGCCACCGAAGACCGACATCGCGATGTTCATCCAGCGCTGTGCGAGCAACTGAACTTGCGCGTCATCCACAGGAGTGCCGCTGGCTAGACAAGCATTCAAATGCTCGGCAATTGGTTCCCATCGAGATTTGGCGCGATGCCAGCGTCCGAGCAGTTTCCGTACGTGTTGAACAGGCAGGTATAGCTCGTGGGCTTCAAGCAGGCGGATACCATCGAGCAAATCCGCGGCGCAGGCGTTTTGTCCGGAAACGCTGTGCTCCAGAAACTGCAGCTTGTCTTTGAGCTGCTTGATTTCCTCGAGCTTGCGACTGACCTCTGCCACCTGATGGCGCAGCAACTCTTGTGGCGTGAACTTGCGCTCAGCCAGCATCGCGGCAATCGCTTCGAGACTGAGTCCCAATTGCTTGAGAGACTGAACAGCATGCAACCGCTCGATGTCCTTTGGACTGTAGAGGCGGTATCCTGATTCGCTCCTGGCGCCGGGACATACCAATCCGATGTGGTCGTAGTGATGCAGCGTGCGTACAGTGATACCTGCGCGCTTGGCGACTGCTCCTATTGTGAGATGAATGGCGTCCATGGTTTGTCTGTTGCTACTCGAAGTATCTCGGCACGGCGCGATTTTTACAATCTTATTTGTAACTCAAGAGTTGTTCACACTAGCGTTGTTTACCCAAATTAATCGAAACTACCCACGTGAAGAAACCTGCCTAGTCTATGTACCCTGCAAGCCGTAACCGTCCGTCTTTCTCTCTGACCACGCTACACGTGTTCGTAGCGGTTGCGCGCCTGGGCAGCTTCACACGCGCGGCAGAGTCTGTGCATCTCACACAAAGCGCGGTGAGCAAACATATCGGTCTGCTGGAGTCGCAACTGGGCGTGCCGCTGCTGACCCGCTCGGGCGGCGTGACCCTTACCGAAGCAGGCCAACAGTTCCTAGAAGCCATCGAACCCCCGCTGGATCAGATCACCCGCGCAGCGCAGCGCATCGCCCAACCCCATACTGAGCAGACCGTCATCAGCTTGCTGGCACCGCCCGCCGTGCTGCAGTATTGGCTGATTGCCTTACTACCGCGCTTTGAACTCGAGCACCCCGATATAGACCTGCGGCTCACGCCGCGTCTATTGAGCGCCCGGTCGCCCCGCTTAGACCTGGATGCGGAGATCCGTTTTGGCGCTGGCATCGGTCAGGGCGTTTGGGCGCGCTATCTGTTCGGCCGCGAGATGTGCGTGGTGGCCAGCCCCGCGCTACTGGAGCGACAGGCACTGCGCACGCCCGCCGATCTCGCGCATATGCGCCGCTTCAGTCACACGCTCTACCCCGCCGCATGGTCGGAATGGGCTTTAGCGATGAATGCCGGTTTCTCGCCCACCCAAGATGGTCAGTTCTACGACCACTATTCGGTAATGATCGAAGCCATTCAGGCACAACTGGGTATCGGCATCGTGCCCAGGCTGCTAGTGCGTAAGGTGCTGGCCAACGGCGAACTGGTTGCACCTTTCGATGAAGTGATGCTGGGCAGCAGCGGTTACTACCTGGTGCTGCGAGATGGCTCCGTCGGCGCAGCCGGCGCGCTGCGCCAAGTGGGAGATTGGCTTAAGGCGCGCGCTGACGAGTTAGCCAGCGAATGGCTAAAAAACGTGACGACGAGAGTGCACTACAGCGGCAGCAAAGCAAGGCGGTGAGCACAGTATCCCGGCCTCGTTCGGGATACTGTGCGACTCGAAAATGTGGTTGGTGTACCGATCTGAGCAGTATGGCTAGACCAGCGCCAGCAATTCGACGCATGCCTGTCTCACGTGCGCGCGAGCCTGGGCGCTGGCTGTGAGCATGCGCGCAAAACCATGTGGCATGGCCGCCGCGCGCAACAGAACCACTTTGAGTCCACCTTCAGCAAGCCGGTGTGCATAGGCTTCGCCTTCATCGCGCAGAATATCGCAGGCAGCGGTCATGATGACGGCCGGAGGAAGAGATGCCGGCCGCGTCCAGAGATCGAGATGCAAGCGCGGATCGTCTGCATGTTTGTGCGGATCACCGATGTAGGCATCCCAGAAATGGCGCATTGTGGCGGTCGACAATCCGGGGCCACGGTCGAACTCGCGCAGACTAGGCGTATCCGCATGCCTGTGCACAGGCGGATAGAACAGCAGCAAGCGATCAATGGCAGGATCGCCCTGATCGCTGGCTTGCATGGCGCAGCCCAGAGCGAGGTGCGCCCCGGCGCTATCACCGCCAAGCGCCAGCGGCGTCTGCGGGTCGGCGCCGAACAATCCACCATGCTTCGACAGCCAGCGCACCGCCTCCCAGCCATCGTCCAACGGCGCCGGAAAGGGATTCTCCGGCGCGCGACGGTAATGCACACTCGCCACGACGTAACCCAATTCCAGAGCCAGTTGTGCACACAGCGCATCGTGGGTCGCCACACTGCCCACCATCCAACCGCCACCATGAAAATACACCATCAGCCGACGACGAGTGGCCTGCCCACCTGGCGGTAGATACAGCCGCACGGGAATCTCCCGGCCCGCCGCACCGATATAAGTGTCGCGACGCGCAACACCCATATCCGGCGGCGACGGTAAGGCCAGCGCAATTAGCTCGCTCACGTGCCGGCGACGCTGCGTATCATCCAGACCGCTGTCGATCAGACTGGCGTCCAGGTTGCTTACTTTCTGCAGAAAAGCATGCAGTTCGGCATCAAGGCCACCCAAGGAAACGCTCATGCTATTGGTTGTCACGGATATTCCTGCTTTCCACGATGGTGGCCCATTTCTTGGTTTCGTCAGCCACAAAACTGCCAAACTCAGATCCGAGCGGGCCGCCGACCGTCACCCCCTCGCTGGAAAAACGCGTGCGCAAAGACTCATCCTGCAGCGCCCGCTCTAACACAGCCGCCATCTGCTGAGCAGTTGCCGGCTCGATGCCTGCCGGTGCAAACATGCCAAACCAGTTAATCACTTCGAAGCCCTCTACACCACTTTCCATCACCGTCGGCACGTCCGGCAACGCCGAGTTGCGCTGCGCACCGGTCACGGCCAAGGGCTTGTACTTGCCTGAACGCACCAACGGTAAGGCCGAACTGGGGTTCTCGAAGATACCCGACACTAGCCCGCTGACCACATCGGCAGTATGCGCTGAACCACCCTTGTAGGGCACATGCGTAATGGGCACCCCGGTCGACGATGCCAACAGCTCCATGGACATATGACTGAGCGTGCCACGCCCACCGGAGGCCAGCGTAATGACCTCACCCTTCTTGGCGGCCTGCACCAGATCGCCAACGTTCTGATAGGGCTTGTCGGCGGCCGTCACCAGCAACAAAGGATTGGACACGACCAGGCCGACGGGTACAAAGTCACGGACCGTGTCATAAGGCAGATTGTCGAACAAGGCATTGTTGACAGCAAAGCCGCCACCGGCCAGCAACAGGACGTACGCATCCCCTTTGGCACGGGCAACATATTCCGTGCCAATGCGCGTATCAGCGCCAGGTTTGTTCTCGACTACGAAAGGCTGGCCGGTCTGCTCGGCCATCTTTTGCGCGGCCGAGCGCGCAGCGATATCGGCAATGCCGCCGGGTGCATAGGGAACCACGAGGCGTACGGGCTTGGACGGCCATTCTGACGGCGCGGCCGCCGCGACAGGCGAAAGGCCGAAGCACGCCAAAATCAGAAATACGGCTGACAGGCTCGCCCACGGACGTTGCGTACGAGTAGCCCGACTGTTGGGATGCAGCTTCATGGTGTTCTCCTCCGATATCCGGTTTTGCTTTTTGATGAGCCTTCACTATGTCATGAAGATCGGTAGACGGAGATGAAAAGTGGACATGCTCATTCCGGATTGGAATGCCATGATGAGCTGCGTTAAATAGCGCACGTGCCGACAACCGTTTGCGCAGCAGGTTGGCAACAGCGGCGAGTCGCTTTTGTTCCGATGTTTGCAGCGAGGCGATACCACGCGCATACAGGTGGCGTACCGATTGGCACGCGAGATGTGATGCTATACGTTCGTCGGTTTTGAAAGCAGGCCCTCGTCGGAATCTACGCCGACGAGGATGTCTTGCACCCCACTACGCATGCGAAATAGATGAGAAAGAGCGCTGTACCAAACGCAACCGACTTTATTTATCGTTTTCACACATCGCCGCTACCTCGCCCAGATCACTCCACCGTCACACTCTTGGCCAAGTTCCGCGGCTTATCCACATCGGTCCCACGCGCGCATGCCGTGTGATACGACAACAACTGCAGCGGGATCGTATGCAGGATCGGCGACAACACGCCATAGTGTTCCGGCATACGGATCACGTGCATGCCTTCGGCATTGGTAATACGGCTGTCGGCATCGGCAAACACATACAACTCACCGCCGCGGGCGCGGACTTCTTGCATGTTGGATTTCAGTTTCTCAAGCAAGGCATCGCGCGGGGCGATGGTCACGACGGGCATATGTTCGGTGACCAATGCCAGCGGGCCGTGCTTGAGCTCACCAGCCGGATAGGCCTCGGCGTGGATGTAGCTGATTTCTTTCAGCTTCAGCGCGCCTTCCAGAGCGATGGGGTAATGCATGCCGCGTCCGAGGAACAAGGCGTTTTCCTTGGTCGCAAAGCGATCGGCCCAGGCCATGATCTGAGGCTCGAGCGCCAACACTGAACCGATTGCGACGGGCAAGTGACGCAAGGCTTTCAGATGCTCGGCTTCTTGTTCGGCATTCAGTGTGCCGCGCACTTGGGCCAAGGCCAGCGTCAGCAGGAACAAGGCGGTCAATTGCGTGGTGAAGGCCTTGGTCGATGCAACGCCGATCTCTACACCCGCGCGCGTGATGTATGACAGCTTGCATTCACGCACCATCGCGCTGGTGGCCACGTTGCAGATGGTCAGCGTGTGCTCCATGCCCAGCGAACGAGCGTGTTTCAACGCGGCCAGCGTGTCGGCCGTCTCGCCGGATTGCGAGATGGTGACGACCAGCGAACGCGGGTTGGGCACGCTGTCGCGATAGCGATACTCGCTGGCGATCTCGACGGCGACGGGAATCTTTGCGACGGATTCGATCCAGTACTTGGCTGTCAACCCGGCGTAGTAGCTGGTGCCGCACGCCAGAATCAGCAGCGAATCGATGTCTTTGAAGACCTTGTACGCCTCGTCGCCGAATAGCTCGGGCGTGATGGTCTCGATGTCTTGCAAGGTATCGCCCACTGCGCGCGGCTGCTCGAAGATCTCTTTTTGCATGTAGTGGCGATAGGGGCCGAGCTCGGCAGCGCCAGTGTGTACCTGCACGGTATGAACTTTACGTTCTACGGGCTTGCCTTCGGTGTCGGTGATCCAGACGCGCGACAGTTGCAGATCGACGACGTCGCCGTCTTCCAGATAGATGATCTGATCGGTGGTGCCAGCCAGGGCCAAGGCATCAGAGGCGAGGAAGTTTTCGTTCTGGCCTACGCCAACGACCAAGGGCGAACCCTGGCGTGCGCCGACCACGCGGTGCGGTTCGTCACGGCAGAACACGGCGATCGCGTAGGCGCCATGCAGGCGGCGGACAGCCTGTTGCACAGCGTCGAATAAGTCGCCGTTGTACAGGTGATTGACCAGGTGAGCAATGACCTCGGTGTCGGTCTGGCTTTCGAAAACATAGCCGGCGGCCTGCAGCTCGGCGCGCAACTCATCGTGATTCTCGATGATGCCGTTGTGTACCAGTGCAATACGCGGCTCGTCATTACCGAGATGAGAAAAGTGCGGGTGGGCGTTATGCGTGGCGGGCACGCCGTGGGTGGCCCAACGGGTGTGCGCGATGCCGGTGAAGCCGGACAGTTTGTCTTGAGCAATCTGATCGCCCAGCTCGGCGACGCGCTGCGTGCTGCGCGTACGGCGCAGATGTCCGTCCATGTACAGCGCGACGCCGCACGAATCGTAGCCACGGTATTCGAGCCGCTTCAGGCCCTCGACCAGGATGGGGGTAATGTCGCGCTGAGCGACGGCGCCAACGATGCCGCACATAAGGTGGATCTCCAATAATTGGGGTATGGGGCAGATTGTGCGCCGGATGGAATGAAATTTGATTTCCTTATTTCATTACATATGAAATCTTATTTTCTTACACAAACGTGATTAAATATATTTTCGTGTGATATGTATTTGTGAAATAAAAATGCAAGACAATGACTCCATCCCCCTTGAACTGGATGATTTGGATCGCCGCATCCTGAATCAGCTGCAGCATGACAGCGCGCTGACGAACCAGGAATTGGCGGCGCGGGTGCACGCATCGCCACCGACCTGTCTGCGCCGGGTGCGGCGACTGGTGGAATCTGGTGTGATCGCACGGCAGGTGGCTATCCTGGCGCCGGAAAAGCTGGGCAGCAGTTTGACGGCGATCGTGGAAATCACACTCGATGTGCAGGCGGCCGAAAGTCTGGAAGCGTTTGAACGCAGCCTGATGGATGAACAGGCTGTACAGCAATGCTATCGGGTATCGACAGGGCCAGATTTTGTCGTGATCGTGCAGGTGCGGGATATGCCCGCGTATCATGCGCTAGTGCATCGGGCGTTTACGGCACAGGCGAATGTACGCAACGTACGCACGTTTTTTTCAGTGCATCGGGCAAAGTTCGAGACACGAGTCGAAGTACCCGATGCATAGCGTCGATCACGCTCGACGTGAGGCCAGCAGTCTGTCGAACTGTGCGAGGTAGCGCCGTCCCATCTCGGTGACATCGTGCTCGGTGCGCACGTAATCGTAGGCGCGTCGGGTGCAGTCGGCGCGAAAAGCCGCGTCATCCAGGCAACGGGCCATGCCTTGCGCCATGCCTTGCACATCTCCCACCGCGCACAACACGCCACGGCCCTCTGCGAGGCTTTCTTTCAGGCCCCCGGCGTCGGTTGAGACCACAGGCACACGCTGCAGAAAGGCGTCGAGCACACTGCTGCCCAGGGCTTCTTCGAGCGAGCTCATGACAAAGACGTCAAAGATGCTGTAATAGTCCTCGATGCCTTTACGAAAGCCGGCAAACAGATAGATATCTTGTAATCCGAGTGCCTCGACCTCTGCTCGAGCCTGCGCCTCGCGATCGCCTCCTGCGCCAAAGTGCACAAAAACAAAGTCGTCACGCGTGCGAGCCAATTCGCCGACGGCACGGATCAGCGTGATGGGATCTTTGTCGTGAATGAGCGCTGCTGAGGTCGCCAAGACCTTTTTACCTTGCAGCCCCAACTCAGCAACCAGGCGCTCGACGTTGCCGATATCGATGGTGTGCGGCTCGACCGCACTGCGGATGATGACGGGATGCAAACCGAGGCGGCGCGGCTCGGAAGCGGCCATTTCGCTGATGGCGACAAAGCAATCGACACGTCGCCACTTAGCACCGGTCTTCCATTCTTCGTTGGGTTTGACCACGAATGAGGTACGACGGGAAAACACGACAGGGCGGCGATGCAGAGCCTTGGTCAGCACCGCCCAGGTCACGGTATTGGCCGTCTGCGCGTGGATGATGTCGTAGCGATGGCCGGCACGCGCCAGATAGGCGAGCTGCGCAAATACGTTGCGTACCCCGTGTGCGACGAAGCCGTCCTCGGCGGCACGTGCCTGCAGCGGTGCGCCCGCACGGCATAGCACCTCTACATCGTGGCCCGCAGCACGAAAGGCGCGCATGCAATACAGAGTTTGACGTTCACCGCCGCGCCAGCCTTTTTCAAAATTGAGTTGCAGGATTTTCATGCGCAGGGTCTAAGGAAGCCTATATCGGCGCATTATAGGAGGACGATGCGCCGAGGATACTCCTGCGTTTCAATCTGTCCGAAGCTTGTTGGCCCGTACCGTGTTGACGCCTATTGCCAGCGCCGCGCATAGGGTTGCCAATATCAAGGCGACAGACGGTCCGTGAGCCCCGCCCATGCCAAAGGCGATAGCGACCAACGCCGTACCGAAACTCTGGCCAAACACGCGTGTCGTTGCCTGCATACCGCCTGCGGCACCGCTGCGTTGGCGCGGGGCCGAGGACAGCATGGCACGGTTATTGGGCGTCTGGAAAAAACCGAAGCCCATACCCGTAATGAACATCGCAACCATGATCCAGGTATTACTCGCACTGAGCGGCAAGAATGCCAAGGTGGCCAGCCCCAACACCATGGCCGCCGCCCCCGCGCCACTGAGCATGGCGGCCGAATAACGATCGGACATGCGGCCGGCCAATGGCGCGACGATGGCAGTACCGACGGGCCACGCGCCCATCAGCATGCCGACCTCTAGATAGGGCCGGCCCAGAACTTGTTGAAAATAAAACGGCAGCGACACAAACGAGGCCATCTGTGCCGCGAAAGTACATGCGGACGCTGCTACCGCATAGGCGACCGATCGAATCCGCAACAGATCGACAGGGACCAGGGGTGCGGGTTGATGACTCACACGACGCACCAGTATGCACCCCGCCACAATCGCCACCGCGATGAGCAAGACACCACGCCAGGCGCTTTGGCCCAATGTGTCCACGCCTGAAATAAAGACGCCAAGTGTCAACATGCATAGCAAGGCACTGCGCCAATCCAGACGTATGTTGCTGCGCGGAACCTCAGGCAGGTGACGTAGCCCAAACATCACGCCGATGCAGATGGGAAGATTAATGGCAAAGATCCAGCGCCAATGTGCGACCTCGAGGATCACCGAGCCTATGGTGGGCCCCAGGACGGACATGACTGCCACGGCGGTAGCATTGATGCTGATACCTCGCCCGAGCATGCGCAGCGGATAGATGTTGCGCACGAGGCCACCGAACATGCACATCAACGAAGCCGCGCCTATGCCCTGCACGACGCGCGCTGCGGTCAGCTGCCACAACGAGGTCGAGATTGCACCGCATAACGACGCAACGGTGAACAAGGCCAAGCCGATCGAAAACATGCGCCGAAACCCAATGCGCTCCGATAACGCCGACAACGGCAGCAACAGCATCACCACCGCCAAGTTGTAGGCGTTGACCACCCAAACCGCCTGCGAGGGCTGCGCCTGCAGATCGACGGAAATGGTGGGCAGCGCCACATTGGCAATGGAGGTATCCAGCACCGACAGGCTGATGCCCGTCAGGACTGTAGCTGCCGCCCAATATCGCCGTGGTGTGGGCAGGCCATCAGGCAATGTAGGACGGGGGCGAGGCTCTTCGCGAGGTTCCGGTTCGTCCGGTGCTGCGGCGCTCACGACTTTTTCTGGGGGCGCTGCCAGCCCTCGATCGTGCTCGGCCGCGCCCGCGGTGAGATGGTCAGCTTGCCAGCCGGTGCGTCGGTGGTCAATGTGGTGCCAGCGCCCAGCGTGGCGCCGCGGCCGACGCGTACTGGAGCGACCAGTTGGGTATCCGAGCCGATGAAGGCATCGTCCTCGATGGTCGTGCGGAACTTGTTGGCGCCGTCGTAGTTGCAGGTGATGACCCCTGCGCCAACGTTGACGCGAGCGCCGATATCGGCGTCACCGATATACGCCAAATGGTTGGCTTTGCTGTCCACGTCCAGCACACTGTTTTTG
>Ga0182743_1000785_pt1 | contig 35578 bp, 31 predicted proteins | sample eDN3rd30CKraftOP_FD_128522 | JGI IMG/M metagenome (GOLD analysis project Ga0182743, IMG submission 128522) | Enriched Organic Plus compost microbial communities from Emeryville, California, USA - eDNA 3rd pass 30_C Kraft OP (version 2) (version 2) ... | reverse complement strand
CACAGGACATCTTTGCGGCGCTCAACAGCCAAAACGTGCTGACCCCCGCGGGCTCCATCGAGACCAAGGGGGCGCAGGTTTTCGTTCGCGTCGATGGTGCGTTCGACGACCTGGAGAAAATCCGGCAGACCCCCATCTTTGCACAGGGGCGGACGCTGAAGCTCTCGGATGTCGCGACGGTCGAACGTGGTTACGAAGACCCGGTCACCTTCCTGGTGCGTAACAACGGTGAACCCGCCTTGCTGCTGGGCATCGTAATGCGCGACGACTGGAATGGTCTCGATCTAGGTGAGGCCCTCCAGGCGGAAGTCGCCAAGGTCAACGCAGATCTTCCTCTAGGCATGACCTTGACCAAAGTGACTGATCAAGCCGTCAATATCAGTTCGGCGGTGGACGAGTTCATGGTCAAGTTCTTCGTCGCCTTGCTGGTCGTGATGGTGGTGTGCTTTGTTAGCATGGGATGGCGTGTCGGCATCGTGGTTGCTGCCGCCGTGCCGCTGACCCTGGCGGCCGTGTTCGTCATCATGGCAGCTACCGGTAAGAACTTCGACCGCATCACGCTCGGCTCACTGATCCTCGCGCTGGGCCTGCTGGTGGACGACGCCATCATCGCCATCGAAATGATGGTGGTAAAGATGGAGGAAGGCTACAGCCGCATCAAAGCCTCCGCCTATGCCTGGAGCCACACGGCGGCGCCCATGCTTTCCGGTACGCTGGTCACGGCCATCGGCTTCATGCCCAATGGCTTCGCTCGCTCCACGGCGGGCGAATACACCAGCAACATGTTCTGGATCGTCGGCATCGCCTTGATCGCGTCCTGGGTGGTGGCGGTGGCGTTCACGCCGTACTTGGGCGTGAAGCTGCTGCCCGATATCAAGAAGGTCGAAGGCGGGCACAAAGCCATCTATAACACCCGTCACTACAACCGCTTCCGGCAGGTACTCGGGCGTGTCATCGCACGCAAGTGGCTGGTGGCCAGCGCGGTAGTGGGGATGTTTGTACTGGCGGTCATCGGTATGGGACTGGTCAAAAAGCAGTTCTTTCCGACGTCCGATCGGCCGGAGGTGCTGGTCGAAGTTCAGATGCCATATGGCACCTCGATCGAGCAAACCAGTGCCGCGACGGCGAAGGTCGAGACTTGGCTGGCGAAGCAGAAGGAAGCCAGGATCGTGACGTCCTACATTGGCCAAGGCGCGCCGCGCTTCTTCCTGGCGATGGCGCCTGAACTGCCCGATCCCTCGTTCGCCAAGATCGTGGTGCTCGCAGGCAATGACACCGAACGGGAAGCGCTCAAAATGAGATTGCGTCAGGCGGTAGCTGACGGGCTGTCGCCCGAGGCGCAGGTGCGCGTCACCCAGATCGTGTTCGGCCCTCCCTCGCCATATCCGGTGGCCTATCGCGTCATGGGACCAAATCCGGACAAGCTGCGTGAGATCGCCGACGAGATCAAGGACGTCATGCGCGACAGTCCGATGATGCGTACCGTCAACACGGATTGGGGGCCACGTGTTCCCGCCCTACATCTCTCGCTCGACCAGGACCGTATCCAGGCTTTGGGGTTGACTTCCAACGCCGTCGCCTCGCAGTTGCAGTTCCTGCTCAGCGGGGTGCCGCTGACCGACGTGCGCGAGGACATTCGCTCGGTACAGGTGATAGGCCGCGCGGCGGGTGACATCCGTCTCGATCCCGCGAAGATAGCCGGCTTTACGTTGGTCGGGTCGGCGGGGCAACGCGTTCCTCTGTCTCAGGTAGGCACCGTCGACGTGCGTATGGAAGACCCCATTTTGCGGCGTCGTGATCGCACCCCGACCATCACGGTTCGAGGCGACATTGCCGAAGGATTGCAACCGCCAGATGTTTCCACCGCCGTCTTGAAGCAGTTGCAGCCGATCATCGAGAAGCTTCCTCCCGGCTACCGGATCGAACAGGCCGGCTCGATTGAAGAGTCGGGCAAAGCCACTAAAGCCATGCTGCCGCTGTTTCCGATCATGATCGCGCTTACGCTGCTTATCATTATTTTGCAGGTGCGTTCGATCGCGGCCATGGTCATGGTGTTTGCCACGAGCCCGCTCGGCTTGATCGGCGTGGTGCCGACTCTGCTGATTTTCCAACAACCTTTTGGCATCAATGCCTTGGTTGGCCTGGTCGCGCTATCGGGAATCCTGATGCGCAACACGCTGATCTTGATCGGCCAGATCCATCACAATGAACAGGAAGGGTTGAGCCCGTTCAACGCCGTCGTCGAAGCCACGGTGCAGCGGGCCAGACCTGTGATATTGACCGCCTTGGCCGCGATCCTGGCCTTCATTCCGCTGACCCATTCGGTGTTCTGGGGAACGCTTGCCTACACGCTTATCGGCGGTACGCTCGCAGGAACAATTCTGACGCTGGTGTTTCTGCCGGCCATGTATTCCATCTGGTTCAAGATCAGGCCAGTTCCTTCCCAAAGCTGAACATTTCTTGGCGCCCATTCGACTTTAAAAAAGGAACTGCCATGTTGAATCCCAAAGTTGTTGTCATTACCGGCGTGTCATCAGGCATCGGGCGTACTGCCGCGGTGAGATTTGCTGAACAGGGGTGCCGAGTATTCGGCACTGTGCGTAATGCCGCCATCGCACACCCGATACCTGGCGTTGAGCTAGTCGAGATGGATATCCGTGATGACGCATCGGTGCAGCGGGCAATTCAGGCCGTGATAGACAGCGCCCAGCGTATCGATGTACTGATCAATAGTGCAGGCGTGACCCTTCTCGGTGCTGCCGAGGAAACCTCGATCGTTGAGGCCCAGGCGATCTTCGACACTAACCTGTTCGGAATCCTGCGCACGACCAAGGCAGTACTGCCGCACATGCGCAAGCAACGTTCCGGCCGTGTCGTCAACGTGAGTTCCGTGCTGGGATTTCTGCCCGCGCCTTACATGGCACTATATTCAGCATCCAAGCATGCCGTCGAAGGGCTGTCCGAGACCTTGGATAACGAAGTTCGCCAATTCGGAATTCGTGTAGCGCTTGTTGAGCCGTCGTTTACCAAAACGAACATGGATCTCAATGCTCCGCAAACCGCACACAAAATCCCGGATTACAGCAGAGAGTTCGGCATTGTCGCCTTGGCTATCAAGAAGAATGTTCAACAAGCACCCGAGCCCGAGCGGGTAGCCAGCACGATTATCGATGCCGCCTTGGGCGGCTGGAAGATGCGCCACACGCCCAAGGGTGAGGCCTCGTTGCTGGCCAGATTGCGCCGTTTCATGCCTGCCGGCCCGGTCGAGAAAGGATTGAGAAAAACGTTTGGGCTCGCCTGAGGTGACTTCATCACATTGTTCGCCGTCTTCAGAGCCTGGCAGTTATTGAATCTTCACCAATTAAGTGGCTGCGCAACACTTCAAATGATCGATCAAATGGCGCGCGGCAGAGGACTGCGTCGTCTTGTTGGTAATCAGGACATATTGTCTTTCCGCCCATTTCTCATCCAGGGACACCAGGGCAACCGAATTTACCTTGCCTGTTCCGAGGGCCCATTGCAACATATAGGCTTTTGGAGGCGAAAACAGGTCAGTAGCAGTTTGATTTGGTCCTGGCCTCGGAAGGAATATTCTCCCTAAAACCCACATTTGTGGTAATGTGATAGCCTCCGACTACTAGGGAGAGGTATGCTCATGAGCCGCCTGACCATAGACGTAACCGACCAGCAGCACCAGGCCCTCAAGGCGATGGCTGCCCTGGAAGGTAAGACCATCAAGCAGTACGCCCTCGAGCGCCTATTCCCTCAGTCAATTGGGGAGGAACAGGCTCTGTATGAACTGAAGGCCTTGCTCAACGAACGCTTGGCTCAGGCTGAGCGCGGCGAGGTGGAAGGCGGCAGCATTTCCGATATCGCCATGACGGAACTGCGCCGCAGTAAGGTGCGATGACTCGTCCCTACGTTCTTTCCCGTGGGGCCGCAGCAGATTTACGGGACATTGTTCGCTATACCGTGGGGACTTGGGGTGAAACGCAGAGTGTTGCTTATGTTGCCGAGCTAGAAAACGCAGCTTGTGAAGTTTCCGACGGCCAAGGAGTCTTCACAGTGTTGGACGAACTGCTTCCCGGCTTGCGCGTAAGGCGGGCAGGGAAGCATGTGCTCTTTTGCCTGCCTCGACAGAATCGCCAGGCGCTAATCCTAGCCATCTTGCATGAGAGGATGGACCTCATTACGCGACTGAAGGACAGGCTGGGACTATAACGTAAGCTCTGGTGCCAGTTTTGCCGCTGGGGGGAAAGATCCCTGGCGCATACATCATTGGGCCGTCACTTGCATTGCTGATGTCAAATTAAAGTGAAGTTTCATGTGACTTGGCTAATGCAAGCAGTCTTTAATGTACCGCACCTGTTTTATTCACAATCGTTATGCACCTATTACGCCGCATCAATTGTGCGTACGCACGACAAGGCCAATACTCATCTAAATTCCCGTCTTTTGCTGAACCCTACGTATGGGTTGCCGACGACGTCAATCCAAAGTGTGAGCGCAGCGTATGTCCTTCATATTCGCTGCGAAACAGCCCGCGCTTGCGCAGCAGCGGCACCACCTCTGACGTAAAGAGTTCGAACTGGCTATGCAAAATCGGTGGCATGACGTTAAAGCCGTCTGCGGCGCCGGTCTGGAACCAGTCGGTAATCGTATCGGCGATTTCTTCTGGAGTTCCGGTGGCAGTGAAATGTCCGCGAGCGCCCGCCAGGCGACGCAACAACTGACGCAGTGTGAGGCCTTCACGCAGCACCATATCAACGTAGCCGACGACGCGGCTCTTGGAGGCTTCGACGAGATTCGGGTCTGGAAAATCATCACGGGTCAGCCGGCGATCCAGCGGTATCGCTGAAAAATCGTGGCCGCCAAAGCGATTGGACAAACGGGTCAGGCCGACTTCGGGGCTGGTGAGATCATTGAGTTCTTCCCAGACCTGCTCCGCTTCGTGGCGTGTGGAACCGATCGCGGCGCTGATGCCGGGCAGAATGACGATGTCTTGCGCGCGGCGCCCATGGGCGATGGCCTGTGTCTTGATATCGGTGTAGAAGGCCTGGGCCGATTCCTTGCTGGTGTGCGCGGTAAAAATGGCCTCGGCCCAGCGTGCTGCGAAAGCACGGCCCGTGTCGGATTGCCCGGCTTGGATGTAGACCGGCCGGCCTTGGGGGCTGCCGGGGATGTTCAATGGGCCATGGGTCTTGATGGCGTCGCCTTCGTAATTGGCGGGCCGGATGAGTGAGGCATCATGGTAGTAGCCCTCTGCCCGGTTATCGACGACAGCATCGGCCGGATAGCTGCGCCAGAGCGAATCGACAGCCTCGAGGAACTCTTCGGCGATGCGGTATCGTTCGCTATGCTCGACGTTCTGCGCCAAACCGTAGTTGGCCGCGGCCTGAGGCGCCCACGACGTCACGATGTTCCATCCTGCACGGCCTTTTGATATATGGTCCAACGAAGCAAATTGACGGGCCAGTGTGTAGGGATGGCTATAGGTGGTGGAAGCGGTGCCGATCAGGCCGATGCGCGACGTTAATGCGGCGAGGGCCGACAGCAGGGTCAAGGGTTCCAGGCCATTGGACGGCGCGCTGCGTGCCCCGGTCGCTGCCACCAGAGAGTCCGCAAGAAAAACCGCATCGAACGTTGCGGCTTCAGCCAGGCGCGCCGATTTGGCATAGAGCTCCAGGTCGGTCAGCGCTAGAGGCGAGGCATTGGGATGGCGCCATGCACTTTCATGGTGGCCACGCGACATCAGAAAGAGATTCAGGTGCAATTGGCGGTTCAGAGGGCGAGTCATCTGTTGCTCAAAAAGACTGCGGCAGTCACGCCGGAAAAATGTGCGGCTGCCTGGCTCGCAGGGCGAACCAGGCAGGGTGTTCGTTAAACGACTTCGGTTTCGACGCCCAGATTGCGCAGCAAGGCCGAGCGCAGCGTGGCGAAACCGGATTGATGAGTCTGACGCGGGTGCGGCAGCGTTACGCGATGGTCTTCGTGGATGCGCCCGTCCTTTAGCACCAGAATACGATCGGCCAGCAGCAGGGCTTCGTCCACGTCGTGGGTGACGAGTATGACGGTGGGGCGATACTGTTTGATCAGTTGGAAGAGCAGTGCTTGCATACGCAGGCGGGTCAGTGCATCGAGCGCACCAAAGGGCTCGTCGGCGAGTAGCAGCGTGGGCTCACGCAGCAGCGAACGCGCCAGTGCGGCACGTTGTTTTTGTCCGCCAGAAAGCGTACTGGGCCAGACGTCGGCTTTGTCGCCTAGACCGACGGCTCCGAGCATCTGAGGCACCGCCGACTCACTGTCGGGGCGGCGCAGCCCGAGACGCAGATTGTCACCCACGCTTAACCAGGGCAGCAGCCGGGCGTCCTGGAACAGGACCGAGAAATTGGTGGGCGCACTGATGTGTCCTGTCCGGCTAGCATCCAGGTCGAGGCCGGCAAGTGCTCGCAATAGCGTTGTCTTCCCTGATCCTGACTCCCCCAGCAGAGCAACAAACTGCCCGGGCTCTATGTCCAGTGAAATCCGGTCCAGGATGGTCTTGCCAGAGAAAGCGCGTGAGACTTCGCGCAGAATGACCGAACCGTTGGCGTCGATAGGCGAATTCATGAGCCAAGGGTCCTGCGATAAGACAGGACGCGCGACTCGACAAAGCGCACCGCAGCGTCAGAAGCCAAGCCCAGTGTGGCGTAGATGATGATGCCAACCACGATAATGTCGGTCTGCCCCCAGTCGCGCGCACGATTCATCAAATAGCCGATACCGGTCTGAGTATTGATGAGTTCGAGTACCACGAGCGCGGTCCAGCACAAGGCCACAGCCAGACGCAGAGCCACAAAGAAACCGGGCAAAGCGGCTGGCAACGCGACTTTACGGATGAACTCGCGGCGTGTCAGGCCTAGGGTAGTGGCCAGTTCGACATGACCGATATCTATGCCACGCAGAGCGGCATGCGTATTGATGTAAACAGGAACCAGCACGGCAGTGAAGATCAGGAAGACCTTCATTGCCTCTCCGATGCCCAGCCAGATAATGGCCAATGGAATCAAGGCCAGCGTTGGGATGGCACGTTTGATCTGAACGACACCATCGATCAGGGCCTCGCCTGTCCGTGTGAGCCCCGATAGCAAGGCCAGGATGACTCCTACCAGTACGCCCAGCGCCAGCCCTGTGTACGCGCGTGCAGCGGAGGCAAGAAAATGAGGTAGCAGGGTGCCGTCGGCGATCATGTCGTAGCCTGTCACCAGAGCGGTTGATGGCGCAGTGAGCGTTTCAGGCGACAGGAGGCCAGTGCGCGAAGCGAGCTCCCAGAGCACGAGGAGCAACACAGGGCCTGACAGTCGCCAGCCTGGCGACAAGCGTGCGGGCACGAGGTTGACCGGGCGTGCGGACGGTGCTGAGGTGGCGCGATGGTGGACTTGGCTTGGCGCATATGCCAAGGTGTTTTGAAGGGCTTTCGTCATGATGGCCTCCTTGGCGTTGCACCAGACCCAGCAACGCCAGTCGAGGGTTATGTCTGCTTAAAAACGGGTCTCAGCGTGATGCCGTGATGATCTTGTCGTAGGTATCGACGAAGGATTGCCGCGCGTCGAAGCGTTCTTTGATGGCGCCGGCTTGGTAGAGAATGTCGATCAGCTTCTGATGGTGGGCAATAGCTTCTGTCGAGGTCTGCAATACGTATGGAGACTGCGATGCGAGAATGGCCTTGGTATCGTCTTGCGATATGCGTTGGAACTTGACGTAGTAGTCCTGACCCCATTCGGCCTGGTGGGCGTTGCTCCATATGGCAGCACGCGTGAATGCCGCCAAGAACTGTCCGATGGCGGCGGCTTTGGCCGGGTCAGCCAACACGTCGGGGCGTGCGTAAAAATAGCTGGTCGACGGCAGAATGTGGCGTTCTTCTGGATCCAGCACGGGTGAGGCGCCGACCTGCTTGGTCAAGCGTGTAACGTGCGGCTCTTGCAGTACGGCGACGTCCACTGCGCCTGAGCGAATGGCATCGGGCAGGTCGGCTACGCGCAGGCGAACCAGATCGACATCGGACAGCGACAATCCTGCGCGGTTGAGCGCCTCGATCAAATAGACCTGGCGGCCCGAACCTTCGATGTAGCTGAGTTTCTTGCCTTTTAATTCAGCCAGCTTGTTGATGACGAGGCCTGGACGGGAGGTCAGGATGTACTGCGCGCGTTCACGAGTAAAGCTCGCAATGATGGGCAGCAACGTACCGGCGGCCCGTGCCTGGATGGGTGGCGTGTCGCCGACGTAGGCAATGTCGAGTGCACCCGCACGGATGGCTTCGTAGATGGCCGGGCCGCCGGCGAAGTTTGGCAACTCCAGGTTCAGCTTGTCTCGCTCACCACTGGCCTCCAGCAGGTTACGTACCAACTCGCTTTGATCAGCGATGACGAGTTTGGTGGAGGAAGTCTCTGCGTTTGCAGCACGCAGTGTCACTCCATAGGCAAGGCCGAGAATGGGCAGGGAGAGGAAAGTACGTCGTTGCATTGTCTGCTATAGGTGTCGCGCTGCGGTACTCGCGCTGCAATAGAAGCAGAAATGATATGTACGTCGTCGGCAAAGAACAAAGCTCTATTGGCAATATGCTCAAGGGCATAAAGATATGTGCAAGGAGAAAAGGCCATAGGTGGCCGATACTCCAATACGCGCAAGCTCATCCCGCTATTTCGGATCCAGCTCCCTTGGGAAACAGGGCGATGAAATCCAGCAGTTTCTCCCCCAACAAGTTCACATGTCCGCGCATCGCATTGGCCGCCGCATCCTCTTCGCCTTTGACGATGCAGCGCAAGACTTCTGCATGTTCGCTGATGGTGCCCTCGCGACGGCTGGGTTTGTGCGTGACCAGGCGACGATAGGCGCCGATGCGGTTACGCAGGGCTCGGGTTTGCTCGGCCAGAAATTCGTTTTGCGAAGCCTCGTAGATCAACTCGTGAAATTGCCGGTTCACGTCGTAGAACTCTTCGACCCGATCGGTGTTCGATAGCGAGATGAGGGCTTCGTGTAAACGATTGAGCTCGGCAATCTGTGCGGGCGTGATGCGGCGGGCCGCCATACGGGCGCATAGGCCTTCCAGTTCTGCCATGACCTGGAACATTTCCACGAGCTTGTGTGCCGAGAGCGTCGCTACCAAGGCGGGCTGACGGTTGCGCATTTGAATCAAGCCGCCCGAGGCCAGATGCCGCAACGCCTCGCGTACGGGCGTGCGCGATACCTGAAAGCGTTCTGCGAGCTCGACTTCATCCAAACGTGCGCCCGGACTCAGTTTTCCCGAAAAAATCTCGGCTTCCAATGTTTGTTGAATCTGTTCGGAGCGGTTCTGAACGGGTTTCATGTCCGGCTGATGGCGAGGCGACGCCGTCCGTGTACGGGTGGTGACGGACGGCGCGGATGATGTTGTTGAGGGGGAGAAGTCTAACTTCACTTCGGTCTCTCTAAATATAGCGGAGGAGAACAAGAGGGAGCGTTGAAAAGCCCCGGTGTCATCGTTCGTCCTATTTTAGCGGCTAATGTATACAAGAAATAAATAATTAGATGCCCAAGATTGAGCTGCGTGTGCACTAGGGATTGCACCAAATTAGCGCAATTCTGGCCCCGCTAGCGGGGTTTTACGGCCAAAAATGCTGGCACATCTATTGCTTGATAGAGATGAAGCGACGATTTACCGATGGTGTCGGACCTCGGGAAATACATGGTCAATGTTTATGCATACAAACATTTCGGAAGGAAAGTGAACGATGGATCTTGGGCTGAAAAGGACGTTGGCCACGCTCGCACAGGCGGGCCCCATATGACCGCGCATTCATTAGCCTCACGCGCTATGTATTCCGTCAATCCGGATAACCGCACTGCTGCTGCGCTTCCCGACTTGGCCCAGGGGTTATCTGCGCCGTTGTTAACACTGAGCGGAGTGTCTAAAACGTTCGGCAAGACGCGCGCGTTGAGCGACCTGAGTGTGTCCATCACCCCGGGCGAGTTCGTGACCGTGGTAGGCCCTAGTGGGTGCGGAAAAAGCACGCTGTTCAATATCGTTGCCGGTTTGGAAGAGCCCGATGACGGTGGGCGCATTGAATTCCTGGGTAAACCCTGCAAAGCCAGCGACCTGTTGGGCAAAGTGTCCTTCATGCCGCAGCGCGATCTGCTGCTGCCCTGGCGGACCGTGATCGATAACGCCATTCTGGCTGTAGAACTCGAAGGGGCGCGCCGCGCCGATGCGCGGCGCGCTGCACTGGATATGTTGCCCGAGTTTGGTCTGGCGGGCTTTGAAAAACAGTATCCACATGAGTTGTCCGGTGGGATGCGTCAGCGCGTCGCCTTGATGAGGACGTTCATGTTCAACCGCGACCTGATGCTATTGGATGAGCCGTTTGGCGCGTTGGATGCGTTGACCCGCACGATGATGCAGCGTTGGTTGCTGGATGTCTGGCAAAAGCATCGGCGCACGATTTTATTCATCACTCACGATGTGGATGAGGCGATCTTTCTCGGGGATCGTGTGCTGGTCATGACGTCGAGGCCCGGGCAGGTAAAGATGGAGCAGGCAGTGAGCCTGCCGCGCCCGCGTCGCGCGGATATTGTGACGTCCGCCGAATTCATGAAGCTCAAGCGCGTGCTGTTGGAGGCGATTGAAGAAGAAAGCATGAAGTCCTTCACCGCCAGCGAGCGCAGCCAAGGAGGGCATTGAACGCCATGATGAATATCACCTTAGCGCCTGCTCAGTTGGCATCCAACACGGTTGAGCTTGGCCGAGAGCAGTATGGCGAATCCGAATGGGAGGCTCGTGTATCCCTGGCCGCCTGCTATCGCCTGGTGGCGAAATTAGGCTTGGACGATCTGATTTACAACCACATTTCCTTGCGTGTGCCGGGCACCGATGATCAATTTCTGATTAACCCATATGGCATGTTGTTCGAGGAGATCACGGCATCCAGCCTGGTACGTATCGATATCCATGGTCAAAAGCTCTGCGATTCGCCTTACCAGGTCAATGCCGCAGGCTTCGTCATCCATGGCGCGATTCACCAAAGCCGCCATGATGCGGTCTGCGTGTTGCACACACACTCGGATGCCAGTATCGCGGTCTCTGCCCAGCGGGATGGTTTGTTGCCGCTGTCGCAGTTCGCGATGCGCTTTTATCAGCGGCAGGCGTTTCACGACTACGAGGGCGTGGCGATCGATCTGGATGAGCAGGAGCGCTTGATCGCGCATTTCGCCCAGCATCCGGTCATGTTGATGCGTAACCACGGTCTATTGACCGTGGGACGAACGCCGGGCGAAGCCTTCATGTTGCTGTATTACTTCGAACGCGCTGCACAGATACAGCTGCAGATGCAGGCGTCGGTGGCGGGAGGAGCCGGCCCACTGGTCTTGCCGTCTCACGAGGTCTGCGAAAAAGCCGCCAGACAATTCTGGGAAATGAAAGGCGACATCTTGGTGGCGGGCGAACGCGAGTGGCCTGCTTTCATTCGTCAACTGGATCGTCAGGATCCATCGTATCGGAATTAATCATGCTTTCCACATCGCTTCTGCCTACGTTTGAGGAACCCATTGTGTTGAATACCCGTCCACTGCATCCCGGCTTCGGGCTGGAAGTGTTGGACCTGGACTTGTCATCGCCAGACAGCGATAACGCAATCGACGCATTGGTCGAGGAACTCGATAAGCACTCGCTCATTCTGCTGCGAAACCAGAAATTGTCGAATGAGCGTCACGTTGAAATCAGCCGCCATTTCGGTCCGCTGATGACCCATGTGCTCAAGCAGTTTTTGACAACCGGCCTGCCCGAAATCTATGTGCTTTCCAACGTCAGTGAAAACGGAAAACCCATTGGTAATCATAAAGAAGGCTGGAACTGGCATTCGGATCTGTCATATGTCGCCGAGCCCAGCATGGGATCGCTGTTATACGCCGTCGAGGTGCCGCCAGAGGGAGCCGATACTTTGTTTGCGAGCATGCACCTGGCGTATGAGGGGCTGCCGGCCGATATGCAGAACCGTATCCGGAATTTGCGCGCCACCCACTCGTACGCGGGTTATTACGGCAAGGCCTTTGCAGACCGTGCGCCGCTGACCGAAGAGCAAAAGGCACGCACGCCAGATGTGATTCAGCCGGTGGTGCGTACGCATCCCACAACAGGACGGCTGTCGTTGTATGTGGGGCAGGATATCGTGAAGTGCATAAATGATTTACCTGAAACAGAATCTGAGACGCTTCTGGCCGAGTTGAATGCTCATGCCATCAAGGACGAGTTCGTGTTTCGCCATCGTTGGCAGCAAGGCGATCTGATCTTGTGGGACAACCGCTGCACCATGCATTGCGCGACGCCCTATGACGACAACAAGTATCGCCGTGTGATGCACAGGACGACGGTGGCGGGCTCGCGGCCGTTTTGACGCGGCGAGTTGGGATAACGATCTGGTCCGTAATGGCACTGGAGCACGTCTCTTCGTTGCTTTTCTTCCCATTTTCTTTGCGGCACTTGCCGGGGGCATGATGAACAAACGACGCACATTGGCGGTATTGGCGGCTTCGGCCACGTTGGGGCTGGCTGCACTGGTCCCTTTCGCTGCGCAGGCAGCAGATCCAGTGAAAGCAACGCTGCGCTTGAAATGGCTGCCGCAGACGCAATTCGCGGGCTTTTATTACGCCTTGGAGAAGGGCTACTACAAGGACGAGGGCATTGATCTGACCATCAACCCCGGCGGCCCCAATCTGCTGACCGAAAATCTGGTTGCCACGGGTGCGGATACGTTCGGTCTGTCTGGCGGCACTGATAGCGTCATGGCGGCGATTGATAAAGGCATGCCCATCGTGTCGGTAGGCGTCTCGCATCAGGTAACGCCTTTTGTCTTCGTGACGCGCAAAGACGGCCCGGTAAAAAGCTTGAAGGACTTCGAAGGCAAAAAAGTGACCGCCTGGTTCACCGGTGCGAATTATGTGCTGTTCGGCATGCTGGCGAACAACGGCGTGGATCGCAGCAAGGTAGACATCCAGCCGCAACAGGTCAGCGTCACGCCATTCGTCAACGGGGACGTCGATGTCGCCACTGCGACTTGGTACAACGAGCTTTACACGATCAAGCAACGGATGGGGGCGGACAATCTGCGTACTTTCGTGGCCGAGGACTATGGCGTGACTTTTCCGCGCGATACCCTGATCGTGTCCAGGAAAACGGCACAGGATCAGCCTGAGCTGATTACGAAGTTCTTGCGGGCGTCCATCCGCGGGTGGCGCGATGCCATGGCGCATCCCAAGGAAGCGGTCGACGCAGTGATGAAAGTCGCTCCTACGCTGGACCGCGCCCATCAGGAATTCATGCTCACGGAAGCCTATCGTTTGATGACGGCGGGGCAGGCCAAGGCAGAGGGACTGTTCTGGATCGACTCCAAAGCAATTCAGGCAACCGAGGAGTTTTTGCTCAAGAACAAGGTCCTCACCAAGCCCGTAGATGTCGCCACCGCATTTGACGGCCGTTTTCTACAGACCATTCCTGTCGAGGAGCGGCGTCCATGAGCAACGCGGCCGCGATGTTTCGGTCTGCTGCGCTGACGGCGCTGCGTGGCGCGGCTGCAATTCTGATCGCCGCCGCGCTGTGGGAGGGCGTGGTGGTGCTAGGCAATATCAAGCCGTACTACCTGCCACGGCTGTCTGACATCGTGATGTCCATCATCGCCGTTCCGGACGCCTATATCACTGGGTTTTTTCGAACGATGAGTGAGACCCTGCTGGGTTTCGCTATGGGTGTGGTGGTGGGGGTAGCCAACGGTGTGCTGTTTAAACATTCCCGCACCTTGCGTGAACTGATTTTCCCCTTGTTTGTGATTTCGCAGACGATACCGGTGATCGCATTTGGTGCAGTGGTCGTACTGTGGTTCGGCAACACCATACTGGCTAAAGCATTGATCGCGTTCTACCTGACGTTCTTCCCTGTCACCGTGAATACATTGAATGGCATGGATGCCGTCGATCAACGGCAGGTCGATCTATTGAGAAGCTTTGGCGCGACGCGCTGGCAACTCTTGTTCCGTTTGCAGTTGCCTGCTGCGCTGCCGCAGATTTTTGTGGCGCTGAGGTTAGCGTGTACGTTGAGCTTGCTAGGCGCTATCGCCGGAGAATGGTTCGGCGACACCACGGGGCTAGGGGTGTTGTTGCTGCAGGCGATGTACAACGAGCAGGTCATTGCCCTATGGGCAGCGATCCTGATGTCAGGGCTGCTGGGGACGTCTTTTTACGGGCTGGTCGCATTAGCAGAGCGTCGCGTGGTTTTCTGGAGAAGCGAGCTGTGAACCTCAATCGTTTACGTCCGTCGCGGGCCACTTCACGTGCTCTGATGGGGCTGGCAGGTGTGGCGATACTGTGGGAAGCCTCGGCGCGGGTATTTGATCTGCCTGCTTACGTATTGCCGAGTGTCAGCAGTATTCTGGCCGCTATCGTGGATCAGCGCACCTCCTTGGGCAATGCGGCGGCGATGACGCTGATGGAGGCCATAGGCGGATTCTGCCTGGGGTCTGCCGGTGGAATGTTGTTGGCAGTGATATTGACCATGCTGCCGGCCACCCGCCGCGTGTTGTTGCCTACGGCGACCGCGTTGAATTCCGTGCCGGTGGTGGCCTATGCGCCGCTGATTCTGCTGTGGTTTGGTATTGGTCCGGAATCCAAGGTCATCATGGTGGCCTTGGCCGTGGGCTTTACCGTGTTTCTGCATGCTTTGGCCGGTCTGGATCGCGTCGATCAGAGAGCAGTGGATCTGATGCGCAGTTTCGGCGCCGATCGGGCGGCGATCTTGTGGCGCTTGCGGGTGCCGGCGGCTATCCCCCTGACAGCGGCTGGTATGCGGGTCTCGACTGTACGCAGCATGATCGTGGCTATCGTTACCGAAATGCTGGGGGCGACGGGCGGTTTGGGATGGACGATATACCAAGCTGTGCTGCAAATCGATTTCGTGCAAGTGTGGTCCGCAATTTTCGTCGCCTCGGCAGCGAGTTTGATTTTCTTCGGCACGATCAATTTTCTGGAAAAGCGTTATGTCTTCTGGAAGTGAGTCTCCCTGCGTGGCGTCCATGGCGGCACTGCCTGTGGGAAGGGCCACCCGGCCGCTGTCTGCGGCCGAACGCCGTGCGCGATACTTCAATTCGGCTAACGCGTTCAATATCAGCTTGCCTGAAGTACCCGCAGGAATTTTCTCTGAGCCCATCGCGGCGGCTCTGCGGGACGAGGCGGCCACAGGCTATGTTGAATGCGATCAGTCAGCGGCCTTGGCTACGCCATACCCTGCGACAACCCCTTTCATGCTGGCCAGGTACGCCCGCATTAATGCGGGCGAAACCTTGGCGGCGAACTTTGCCGCCAGCGGTTCCATCTGGTACGTCATGCGCGGATCGATGCAGGTCGTGAATCTGGATGGAGAGGCCGATCAGCGTGTCGATACAGGTGATGTGTTGTATCTGCCGGCAGGGGCGCATACTGTGACCAATACCGGCGAAGCCGCCTGCGTCGCATGGCTGGTGACAGACGAGCCTATGCTGGCCCATCACGGCTTGCGGGCGGTTGCTGCAGCGTCTTTGGGCCCCGACGCCGGGGCGGTATTGTTTCGGGCCCAGGATATCGCTGATCAGATCGAGACGATCTACAGAACCGTGCCGGATGCCGGCACCTCAGGGATGGCGGTGGTGTTTTCGGCGCAGGCGCATGAAGACAGCCGCAATCTGATGCCTAATTTGACTTTGTCGTTGAATACCTTGCCCGCGCATTGCCATCAATCGCCGCATCGGCATAACTCCGCTGCCCTGACGTTGGTCGTGGCCGCAGACCGGTGCTATTCCCGAGTGAGTGAGCAGCAATGCCACTGGACGGCCGGTGCGACACTGGTCACGCCGGCCGGCGCAGCGCATTCGCATCACAATGATGGTGACACGCGCGCGGCATTTTTGATCGTGCAGGACGGCGGCCTGTACTATCAGGCCCGCACGATGGGGTTCGAATTTCTAGGAAAGCATACGGATTGAGTACGATCGCCATCGGGAATGGATTATTCCTGAACTGCAACCTGCGACGGTATCAGCGCATACAGATTCCTGGGGTCTTGCAGTTCGGGTATTAATGCGACGTCACGGCCCACGCCCTGTTGGTTGGCTTGTTCGTACAGCAGACGTAGAGCGGAGTAGTCTTCCAAGGCAAAACCGACTGAATCGAAAATGGTGATGTCGTTGGCGTCGTTCCGGCCCGAGATCTCTCCGTTGAGCACACGCCATAGCTCGGTCACCGGAAAATCGGCGGCCATTTGCTGGATGTCGCCCTCGATACGGCTCTGGGGCTCGAATTCGACAAAGGTCAGGGCATTGCTCAGTATGACGGGATGCAACTCGGTTTTGCCGGGACAATCTCCACCCACAGCGTTCAGATGCATGCCGGGCTCGACCATGTCGGGCGTCAGGATGGTGGCATAGGTCTTGTCGGCAGTGACCGTCGTGACAATGTCGGCTCCGCGTACTGCGGCGGCAGTGCTGTCGGCTGCGATAATGCGTAAATCAGGCGCGGATGAGAGGTTGTCGACCAGCTTGCGTGTGGCCTCGGGATCGATGTCGTAGACACGCAATTCATCGATCCCCAACAGGTGATGAAAGGCCAAGGCCTGAAATTCGCTTTGGGCGCCGTTGCCGATCAACGCCATCGTGCGTGCATTTTTACGTGCCAGCGCGTGGGCCGCCATGACCGAGGTTGCCGCCGTGCGCAATGCGGTCGTGAGCGTTAACTCACTGATCAGCAGCGGTTTTCCCGTGGCGATTTCAGCCAGCGCGCCAAACGCCATGACGGTCGGCAACCCTAAGCGCGGGTTCTTGGGATGGCCATTGACGTATTTGAAACTATAGAGCCGGTCATTGGACACCGGCATCAACTCGATGACGCCATTGGGAGAATGCGCTGCCAGTCGCGCCGATTTGTCGAATTCCCGCCAATGCAGGAAGTCGTCATGAATGGCTTGCTCCAATTGACCCAGCAAATGAGGCAGCGTTTGACGTTCGACCAGCGAGACGACATCAGAGGTGGTCAGCAGCAGCGTCATGGTCGCTCTCCCTTGTTCAGGCGTCAAGGTTGTGCGGTGTGACGGTCAAGACATCGTTCGTATCTCGACACGTCCTCCGCGCGAGTATCGGCGTGGACAAGTATCGCCATCGACGGTAATGATCCCCGCCGTTGTTGTCAGCATACTCCTCTGCGACAGTAATGTGGCAGTCGTGGCACTTAGCGGCCGGCTTTCTCGGATCGTGCTTCCCAGAAAACAACACGCCGATGGATGGCTCGCATGATCAACGAGCCTGTCAAGCCTATGGCGGCGAGCAGCAGCACGCCGGAGAACATGGTCGCCAAACTCATGCTGACCGATGCGGAAGCGATCAAGTAGCCCAGACCCTGTTGTGCGGAGAGAAACTCGCCCACGACAGCGCCGATCAGAGCGAGCGATACGCCAATCTGCAGGCCGGAAAAGATTTCTCCCGATGCTGCGGGCAGCTTCACGTGCAGCAGCAGGTATAGACGCGAAGCAGAGAATGCGCGGCATGCGTCCAGCAATTCAGGATCGGTGCGCTTGATCCCATTTACCGTATTCACAAAGAGAGGAAAGAAACAGACGAGCGCCACCAGGACGACTTTGGACGCCATGCCGAAACCGAACCACACCAGAATGATCGGGCCCAGGGCGACTTTAGGCATGGCTTGCAGGCCGATCAGCAAGGGATAGAAAAATCGTTCAAAGGTGCGGGATTCGGCCAGCAATGCGCCCATGAATACCGCCAGGCCGCAACCTATCGCGTAGCCGCTGAGAGTTTCCTCCAAGGTTGTAGCGATGTGCGGCCAGAGCTCTCCGGAAATCAGGCCGTGGTATAGCGCTGAGAATACGGATGCCGGCGGCGGCAGCAGGTAATCGGGGATGGTGAAAATCTCGATCGATACGTGCCACACCAGAACCAGGACGGCCAGGCTGATGAGCGGATAGAGAAACGCGGTGATATCAAGTCGCTTGAGCATGGGTGAAATGGCGTCGCAAGTGATGGCAGGCTGCGGTGAAGTCTGCGTCGTTCAGCGTCTCGAGCGTACGTGGACGTGGCAGGCCGGGACGGTAGTCTTCGATGATGCGCCCCGGGCGAGGGGACATCACCAGGATGCGATCTGCGAGGAATACGGCTTCAGGAATGCTGTGCGTAATAAACAGCACGGACTTTTTCTGCGTGCTCCAGATGCGTTGCAGCTCTAGCGTCAGCGCTTCGCGGCTCAGGGCGTCCAGGGCGGCAAAGGGCTCGTCCATCAGCAATAGATCCGGATCCGGCAGGAGCATGCGGGCAATCCCGACGCGCTGCTGCATGCCGCCAGAGAGCTCATAGGGATAGTTGCCTGCAAAGCCGGATAGCCCGACGAGTTCGAGCAGGTCCTGCGCTCGCTGGCGAGCGGGGGCCGTGGGCAACTTTAGTGTCGTGGCCGGTAGCAGCACATTGTCCAGAACGGTTTTCCACGGCAGAAGATTGGGCTTTTGAAAAACGACGCCCGCGCGGCGGCTAGGTCGAGTAATGCGTTCGTTAGCCAGCCGCAGTTCGCCTTCTGTGGCGGGCAGTAGGCCGGCCGCCAGTTTCAATAAGGTCGATTTGCCGCAACCCGATGGACCCAGCACTGCGACAAACTCGCCAGCCTCGATCTGCAGATCTATTCCTTGCAGCGCCTGGATGAGGCCCGTGCGAGTAGGATATGTCAGCCCGACACCATTAAGACTCAGGCTGGCGCTCATTGTGATTCCTTTTCACCATAGGCCCGTCGGTTTTGGTGTGAGCGTATGGCGGCACGGAGGAAATCATGGACGCGCGACCATGAGACCGTATTGGCGCGCGCGTTGGCTTCGGGCGTGCCGCCGCCGGTCAAAACCACCTGGGCCACGGGGTGGGGTTTAGCGATCAGGGTTGTCGGCAGGTTTGGTAAACCTATCGCATGACCTGCTCCATCGCAACGTACATGTTCCACCGGCCAGGCGTGTTGATGGTCATGCAAGGTTTTCTCGATCTGTTCGCTATACCAGGACGACGGCCAGAACCCGTCGTCTGTGCCGGAGATCAGCATGACCGGGCCACGGATTTGTTCTACGGGGATGCGTGCTGCGGCCACGGCGTCCTGATTGCGCATGGGCGTGTGAAACGCGGGTTCCTGACGTACGGATTCGCCGTTCTCCGGACGTTGATGGAACGCGCTCCAGTCTGCCTGGTCGTTGTTCTGCCAGACATTGGGAAGCGGTTTGCCTTGCCAGGTCCATACAGTGGAGTCTGGGGCCTGCCCCGGTTCGCCCGCGCGCAGCGTGCCGTGAATCACCGAGCTCGGTACATAGGCGATGGCGGCGCTGATCCGGTCAGGAAAGCGCGAGGCCAGCAGCAACGACAGTTCGCCACCGCGGGACTGGCCCGTGATGGCGACAAAGCCATTTTCCGGTTGCAGGTGCTGATGCACCCAGGACAGTGCGTGTTGAAAATATTCCAACGGCATGTTCCCGATGCTGTCAGGCAAGCCAGGCGCCTTGAAGTACCCTAATGCCAACGCGCTATAGCCATCGGCTGCGTATAAGGCGGCGCGCTGTCTTGGTATCCCGCCGCCCGATCCGTTCATGACGATGATGGCCGGGTGAGGGCCGGATGTGGCCGGCGTAAACAGCGTGCCGATCAAGCCGGACTCCGAGATCTCGCGGCGTGTGACGCCCTCTACAAGGAATCGCTGGATGAGGTCGGCGTGGGCCTCTTGGCCCTGGTTGTTCCGAGCTGTCAGCTGAATCGTCAGCGTTTCGATTTCTTCGGAACGGGTGGCGTCGGTGGGAGGCGATTGGCGTTCCAGGGACCAGACGGTTGCCATGGCATCTGCGATGGCCCAATCGCCTTGCTGCGGCGGCTGGACGTCCAGATCGACGATGCCGTCCGCGCCCACGACAAATTCTGCCGTGCTGCGCCAGAGGCTGCCATCTGGATGTGTCAAGGCCGCAGCGAGTTGTACCGGACCTGGCTGGAATCCGGTCAACTGAATCTGCCTGCGCACATCGACGGCGGCGTCCCGAGGACTGACGTTAATGCGTGGGTGACTCATTTCGCACTCCGGGCTTGCTGGCGTACTGCCTCCGCATCGAAATCATTGATCTGCGAAATCAGATCGTTCGAAAAGATGTTGTTGATGGGGACTTCGGCGGAGGGGTATTCGCCGGCGTTCGCCATGGCTTGAATACCGTCTTGAATGGCTTTCAGGTCGTACTGGCCGGGCACGCGGGGCTGGCCGTCGGGTTTGTTGAGCACGCGGTTCAGGCGGCGTGACAGCAGTGTGGTCGCATCGGTCAACGCGCGCGCAGGGTCTGCGTCTGCGGGTTTTGCTTGAGGATTTGCGCGCCAGAATGCCTGAACGCAATATTCCGGGTTGGCCTGGCACGCGATCTGGGCCTTGGTATAGGCGCGGGCAAAACGGACCAGCAGGTCGGGATGATCGCGGAAGTTATCGGTATGGGTGATGAAACCATTCCCGGCCGTCTCGCTGAAGACCTCGGGATAGGTAATGCGGCGGATTTTGGTGCCGGACATTTCCAGCATATCGTTCCAGCTGCTATTGAAATTCAATGCATCGACGCGCCCCGTCTTCAGTGCCTGAAAACCTGATGCCAGTGCGCCCACTGCGACGTATTGGACATCTTTGCCGGGAGTGAGTCCGGCAGTGCGCAAGGCAGCACGTCCGCCGGGAATGGTGCCCCACGTCAGCGCGCCCACACCGATCTGTTTGCCTTTCAGATCGGCGATGGTTTTGATCGGCGAGTCCGCCAGCACTGCGAATTCCATCGTATTGGATGGCACGCCGTTATAAAAATAGCGCAGCGGCAGAATGTCTTTGCCGCTGAAATAGCTGGAGATGATGGGTTCCGACGTCGGATAGCCAAAGGTCACGCGTTTGCTGGCGACCTGAGGCAACAGTGCGCCTGCACCTTGAAAGACGATGGTTTTGACTTCCAGATTCTCCTGTTTGAAGAATCCGAGTTCCTGTGCGGCGGCATATGGCGCGCCGTCGTGCACGGCGGGCGGAATGGCCAAGGCAACAGTGACTTCGTCCAGAGCGTGCGCGGAAAGAGGAGCGATCGCCGTGATAGCGGTCATCAAGCTGATCAATGTAAAGCGCATGGTGAGTCCTTTCAAAACGGTCGGCGATACCTGCAGTCTGTATCGCGATATGAATGACATGGTGTGGTGTGCGGGATCAGTCCGCGTGTTGGGGGTCCAGACTCAATCGCTTCGCTGCCTCGGCCAGCAATTGATGGCGATCGATCTTGTTCGTTGACGCCAGAGGCAGCGCGTCAACGAACCAGACCTGACGCGGGTGCTGATAGGCCGGGGCGTTCGCCAACGCATACTGCTTGATCTGTTCGGCGTCGGCATGTTGGCCGGCGCGCAACACAATGAATGCCACGGGCTTGGTGCCTTTGATGTCATCGTCAACCGGCACAACTGCAGCTTGCTGAACGGCGGGGTGCTGTTCGAGCATTTTTTCGACTTCACCGGGGTAGATGTTTTCGCCGCCGCTGACGAACATATCGTCGCGCCGGCCGACAAAATAGTAAAAGCCCTCTGCATCGCGGCGAAAGACGTCGCCGGTGATGTAATGACCGTCAGCGGTGAATGGCAACGCCAGGTCAGGGCGCTGGTGATATCCCTGCATCAAGCCAGGGCTGCTCAATGTCAAAATGCCCTGCTCAGGGCCGTCTCCGGGCCCCGGCAACAACTGTACCGAGACCAAGGGATGCGGATAACCCACCGACATCGTCGGTGTAGGCAAGCCTGCCGGATGCGGGCCGAATACGACGGGGCCGCCCTCGGTGGTGCCATAGGCGTTGATGACGCGTGCGGCCGAAAAAATGGCGTGAATCTGTGTCAGCAGGCTGGCGCTGACCGGGGCAGAGCCCATGCGGATGACTTTAACGGACGATAGGTCGATGCGTGCCAGCAGATCGCGTTCACGCAGCATCATCGCAATCATGGGCGGAACGGCGGTGAGCCACGTGCAGCGATAGGTGCCGATCGCGTCGATGTAGGCGGCCGCCGTGAACTGAGGCAGCAATACCGTCGTCGCATGGCTGGCCAATGATAAGAAGGCCAAGGCCAGCGCATTCATGTGATACAGCGGCGCGGCAATCAGTGCGCGTTCAGATGCCAAGGGGGTCGCTTTGCGCCGCGTATCGACGGTCCACCATTGGCCCGCGTGCGATAGCCGGACTCCCTTGGGTTTGCCAGTGGAGCCGGACGTATACAACATCAGCGCTGTATCGTCATCGCCAGGTATATATGAGGGCGTGCTGCCCTCGACACGCCACGCGTCGAACGCCGGCGTATCGAGCGCGACGCGGGGAATATGATCGGGAATGGCCGCGGCGCGGGCTTGATCATGCAGCACCAGACGTGCGCCGCTGTCTTGCAACACGTATTCGATCAGCGCAGGCGGGAACTTGAAATTGACCGGGACTGCAATCAGTCCGGCGCGCATGATGCCCAGTACCGTCGCGATATACGGCACCGAGTTTGCGGCGAGGATGGCGATGCGGTCACCGGTCTGGAATCCTTGTGACAGCAGGGCCTGGGCAACGCCGCGCGCCACGTCGTCGACTTCAGCATAGGTATATTGCCGCGCAGTCTCGGACGTTCCTACTTTGCCATCCAGCCCGATCAATGCAATTTGCTGCGGATCGGCCTTAGGGTCTATCAGGTCACCGAGGTTCTTCAGAGTAGTCATGATGCGGACTGCGTGGCAAAGGGAAAAATTTCAGGCTGATTGGAGTGGCGCGTCCAGCAACTGTGCCCGGACGCACCGAGTGATCAGGCCTTGGGCTTGGGCGTGGAGTAAGCGCCGCGGCCGCTGGCCAGCAGCTTGCCCTCGGCGTCGTACACATAGGCTTCGGCAATCGAGATCTGCGAGCCGAATTTGATGACTTTGCCTTTGGCGTGCAGGTCGCCACGCATCGCGGCACGGTGATAGTCCACGCGCAGATCGATGGTGGGGACGCCGCGTCCGGTCTGCGATACGAGTGCCCAGTCGGCCGTCAGATCGACCAGGGCTGCCAGAATGCCGCCATGGGTGTAGCCGCCATCGGGATTGACGACCCATTCTTCGCGCCATTTGGCGGACAGCTCGATTTCGCCTTCAGATACGGACAGGACCTCGATGCCCAGCCACTCGTGATAAGGGCCGCGGCGCAGGCGGGCCTGGATGTCTTCCTTGGTGGGGAGTGTGGTTTCGCTCATGGTATGAATGAAAAAAATGATCTAGGAAAAAACGCTGAAAGCAGACGTCAAATCAAGGCTTGACGATGACTTTGCCCAGCACTTCGCGGTCGCGGATCAATGCCAGCCCTTCGGCGGCTTGTTCCAGCGGCACGACGCGATCGATGACGGGTTTGACGCTGCCGTCGGCCACCATGTCCAGCAGGGCCTTGAGGTTGTCGTCGTAGAAGCTGTTGGAACCCTTGATGTTCAACTCGAAGCTCCACACATAACGCAGGTCTTCCTTCGGATCATGGCCTGCCGTGGCGCCGCATACGAGCAGGGTGCCGCCGCGCTTGAGGCATTTCAGCGACGGCACCCAGGTGTCGCCGCCGGTGAAGTTGATGACCACATCCACGCCACCCTCGTTGTTGCGGCGCTGGGGTTTGCCATATTGCGCGATGGCCCATTTCGAGAAATCGGTGTCGCGATAGTTGATGACGTGGTCGGCGCCGATCTTGAGCAGCTGCTCGCCTTTGGCGTCGCTGCCCGCGCAGGCGATGACTTCCGCGCCCAGCAGTTTTGCCAGGATGACGCAGGCGGTGCCTACGCCGCCGCTGGCGCCCAACACCACCACGCGATCACCTGCCTTGACGGTGTTGTGGGTGATCAGCATGCGGTGTGCGGTGCCATAGGCGACGGGCAGGGCGGCTGCGTCTTCGTAGCTGACTTTTTCGGGCAGGGCGATCAGTTGCTGTGCGGACACCAGGCAGTATTCGGCCATCCCGCCGTCCAGCATTTCGCCCATCAAGCCTTTGGCGCGATTCAAGGGATTGACCAGCACGCGGTCGCCGACTTTCCAGTCAGACACGTCGCCACCGACTTCGACAATTTCGCCCGCCATATCCAGGCCGATCACGACCGGCAACGGCACCTTGATGCCGGGCATGCCACGCACGGTGAACACGTCGTGATAGTTGAATGAGGACGCGCCCACGCGAATCACCACATGGCCAGCCGTGGCGGTGGGGACGGGCTTATCGGTGACGACCTTCAGTTGATCCAGGTCGCCGTGTTCGCTCAACAGCAGGGCTTTCATGGTTTTGCTCATCGATATTCCTTTGTGGTGTTACTTGATGGTTTTGGATTGTTCGTACGGACCGGTCACGAAAAGATCGTCTTTGAGTTCACCCTTGATCATTCCGCTTTCTGTGAAAACCTGATGCTCACGTTTCAGAGTGGCAATATCCGCCGGCTCGAACGCGACACGGTTCATGTTCGACCATTGGCCCGCGTAGACACGGGCATCTTGTTCGGGGAGGTTGGCGGACTTCTGCAGGATCTGCACGACTTCGTCCCGATGCGTTTCGCCCCACGACAGTGTGTTGCGCATGCCTGCCAGTACACGAGCCACTACATCGGGATGTTGCGCGATGAATTCGCTGCGCACGGCGCCGATGCCGATATAGGGCACGGAGTCGCTCTTGGTCAGCTTTTTCCATTCATCGGCAAACGTACCCAGACGCGTGACTTTCAGTTCACTCAGTTGGGCGATCGTGACGGAACGCAACGCTGCGGCATCGACCTGCTTTTGCGCGAGGAATTGCGCGATGCGGGATTCGTTGCCGCCCACCAGCGAAAAGTCGCTGCTCTTGATGCCATAGTTGCCGTCCAACACTGCGCCGGCTATGACGGCGACGGAACTGCCGGCGGGCGACATGCCAACCTTTTTGCCGCGCAGCTGTTCCAACGAAGTAATCGGTGACCCTTCAGGTACGACGAATTGCACGTCGGCAGGCTGTGTCGCGGAAAAGACCTTGATGGGCACCCCTTCGGCGGCGCTGCTGAACACGCCTGCAGCAGGTGCGCCAAAGGCCAGATCGATCGAGTTTGACGCCAACGCGCGCAAAGGGGCGTTGACGTCGGGGAAACGGACGAACTCAACGTCCAGGTTTTGCTTCTTTAAAAAATCAGTGGCCTCCAGCACTGAGCCATAGCCCAGGCTGACACCGCTGCTCCAGTAGCCAATACGTACTTTGTCGGCGGCGAGGGCATTGGCAGAGGCAAGCACGGCTGCTGCTGCCAGTGTGACGGGCAGATATTTTTTCCAGTTCATCACAAAAACTCCGTTGAGTTTTAAATCGGTTTCCAGCGGAACAGACGGCGTTCCATCGGTTTCAACAGCCCTCCTTCGAGGGCGAGCATCAGCAAGACCAGCGTGAGCGTCCACGCAAACACTTGATCGGTTTGCACCAGATCGGCCGCCTGACGCAGCCGGTATCCGATGCCGTCCGAGGAGCCCAGCGTTTCGGCAACGAGCGACACGCGCCAGCCGAATCCGAATGCCAATCGGGCGCCGGAAAAAAAGTAGGGCAGGATGGTGGGCAGATAAATCTTGCGCAGGATTTGCGTGCGCGACATGCGAAAGCTGCGCGCCAGATCTATATGCTGTTTGTCTACGTTCTTTGACCCCTGCCATACATTGGTCAGGATCAGCGGCATGGCGGTCATGAAGACAACAAAAATCGTTGTCGCGTTTGATATGCCGAACCAGATGATGGCGAACACCGCCCAGATTGCCGACGAGACGGTATTGATTACCGAGAGCAGTGGCTCGAAAAAATTGGCCAGCGTGCGATTCGCTCCCAGCGCCAAGCCCAATGGCGTGCCCACGATGGTGGCCAGGGCAAAGCCCATTGCTACGCGGTACAGCGTCATGCCGATGTCGTGCAGGAACGTGGGTGTGGCGAACAGGGCCTGCATGGCCGACCAGACTTTCGAGGGGCCGGGCAGGATAAACGCCGGCATGCGCGAAGCTGCAAGCGCCCAGATGGCAATAAAGACCAGCGCCAGGAACAGACGCTGACTCAGCAGAATCCACACGGAACGCGTGGTGGTTTGCGTCATGGTGTCACCTTCAGGCGGAGTTGACGGGTCAGTTCCGCCGTGTCGGGGTCAGTGGGCAAGCGAGGGCGGGCCAATGGCACGTCGACGATTTGTTTGACGCGGCCGGGGCGAGGCTCCAGCAATACGATTCGATCCGCGAGCACGACGGCTTCTTCAACGTCGTGCGTGACAAACAGGATGGTGGCTCCGCTACCCGCCTGAATCCGCAGCAGCTCCTGATGCATCTGGCTGCGCGTGTGGGGATCAAGCTTTGAAAAGGGTTCGTCCATCAGCAGTATTGACGGCTGGACGACCAGGCTGCGCGCCAGGGCGACGCGGCTGCGCATACCGCCGGACAACTGATGGGGCCACGATTGAGCGAATTCGGCCAGTCCCACGGTGTGCAGGGCTTGTTCCGCACGCTCATGCCGTTCATGGCGGGACAGTGATTGGGCCTCCAGCCCGAATTCCACGTTATCGCGCACAGTGCGCCAAGGCAGCAGGCGGTCTTCCTGGAACATATATGCCAGTTTGTGCCACTGCTTGAACTGTGCGGCGGGCTGACCTTCGATGTCCAGATCACCCTGATCGAACGAATCCAAGCCCGCAACGATGTTCAGCAATGTGCTTTTTCCGCACCCGGAGGCTCCCAGCAAGGCGACGACTTCGCCGCGGCGCACGTCGAAAGACACGTCGCGCAAGGCCTGTAGCGAGCCATAAAATTTGTTGAGTTGCGTCGCCTGCAGCACGATGGGGGCGGCGCTGCGGGCGGCATTACCGGCCAATACGATGTCGGGTTGGGCGCTCATCGCCAGCTCCCTGGGCCGCTAATAGGAATGGCCGCACCGGTTTCCGCCAGACTTGCATAAAGTTTTTCCATGGTCATTGCCTGGAATGTCTCAATATGTCGTCGCGCGATCAGCTCGGCACGCTTGCCGTCCTGGTCTTCGAAGGCTGAAATCAAGGCGTTATGGTCGTGCTTGATTTCCGGCTTGGTTTTCTGGACGCCGAATCCCAGCGCGACCAGCCGGGACATTTCGTCCAGCAGCGATGCCAATGTGCGGTGCAGCCGTTCATTGCCGCAGGCGGCCGAGATGGCCAGATGAAAAGCTGAGTTTGCGTCCATGAACGCATCAATCTGATCATTCAATTGCATGACCGGGTGTTGCACTCGGCAAGCGGCCTCGAGTTCGCGCAGCTGTGCGATGTCAACGCGGCCGACGGCTAGACGTGCCGCCAGGGGTTCGAGCTGCACGCGCAGCGTGAAGACTTCCTCCACGTCCCGCAAGGTAATGGGTGCAATTTGATAGCCCTTGCGGGGGCGTGACTTTACAAAGCCTTCATGGGCCAGTCTTACCAAAGCGATACGCACGCTGTTCTTGCGGATGCCGTACCTGGTCATCAGCTCCGGCTCCGTCACAAATGCGCCGGGAGGCAAGCGGCAAGAAAGTATGTCGCGCCGCACGCGGGTGTAGGCATCATCCCCAAAGCTCAAGGCGCTGTTTGCTTCATGTGCAGGTGCAGAAAAAACAGGAGGAAAGATCATGGCCGCCGCATCTAGAGTGGATGTGTAGGCAGCTCACAGATGTTTCCAGAACCGCCTACATGAGACCATTCTAGGTACTCACATGCGAAGTGTGAAACATCAATACGCACTATGCATATAAGTAAAAACCATATAAATCAAAGACTTGTGAGCGGCTCACGTGAGCTGCTCACACGATTTTCTCGGGGAAGTTGACCGCACACGGTGCGTGCGAAAGAGGGAGCAAAACGGCGTTTTGCGTCGCCGCAATTATGCGGGTAGTTCTGCGCCGCAATAGCGGCATCCAGCGAATTGTTCATTGCTGGCGGTTTGGCTTGGCGGCAAGTCTGCTCGTGGCGCGTGCAGGCACTCATGCGCCAGCCACTGGCGCAGCAAGTCGTAGCTTTCCATATTGCTACGCCACGTCGGTGCACATAGGTAATAGCCGAGTGAGCCTTCAAATGTTTGCTGAAACACATCGACGAGTTCGCCTGTGGCTAGCTCTCGTTCGATGAGGCAATCCGGTATGAGCGCAACGCCCAAGCCGGATGCGGCGGCCTGGATGATCATGGTGAAGAGATTGAAGCCGGGCCCAAAGCGGGCGCGGCTATATTCGCCCGTGGTGCTGGTAAACCAGTCTTCCCATGCCTGGGGAATCTCGATGTGTTGGAGCAGCGTGCAGCGCTTGATGTCATCAAAGCGTTTGATGCGTTGCCGATCAAGATAATCGGGAGAGCACACGATCCGGGTTTCGCGGCCGATCAGATAAGTCGCCGTGCCATCGGGCCAGTCGCCGTAGCCGTATTCAATAGACGCATCGAAGTCGAGCTCTGTGCTTTTATAGTCCGCCACGGTATAGCGCACAAAATTGATGGAGATATCCGGGTGAATGGCCCTGAAGGTCTTGAGTTTGGGAAGCAGCCACTGTGATGCAAATGTCGGAGCGACCGATAAGCTGAGGGACTGAGCCGACTGCTGAGTTGTCATCACCTGGGAGGTCGCGCTTTCAAGCGCGCGAACTGCCGGCCTGATGAGGCTGAGATAGGTCGTCCCCATCCGCGTCAATTGCAGTCCGTTGGGCGTACGCAAGAAAAGCGTGTGCCCGAGATAGCTTTCCAGGGTCGCGATGTGCCGGCTGATGGCGCTCTGTGTCACAAACAAGTCTTTTCCCGCCTTGGAGAACGACAAGTGACGTGCCGAGGCGATAAAGGCGTTCAGCTCAGAGAGGGTGGGGCAGCGGCGTCTCATGGGGCGTATGAGTAAAACTCATATGGCTGTTCAAATTTGTGTCGAATTTCTAAGGGGGAACCCCATATCCTTCGGGGCGATTGTAGCGGTAGAGTGCGGCCTGTCGTATTTTGTCTGGTTAAATCGTTACCGTTATGAAGCCCGTCGTCGTAAAAAATTGCAAGATCCTTAATACTCGTACGTTGGTCCTCGAGGATGCACAGAATGTGCTGATCGAAGACGGGCTGATTTCCCGGATTGGCGGTGCAGACGTGGTGTCGCCGGAGGCTGAAGTGATCGACGCCCAGGGCAAGACACTCATGCCTGGCATGATCGACTGCCACGTACACGTCGTGGCCTCGTCCTTTAACCTGGGGCGCATGGCGAGCATGTCCAACACCATGGCGCTGTTGCGCGCATTGCCCATTATGCAGGGCATGTTGGACCGGGGCTTCACCTCGGTGCGCGACGCCGGCGGCGCCGATTGGGCATTGGCCGATGCGGTGACGTCGGGGTTGATCGATGGCCCGCGCGTCTTCTGCTCTGGCAAGGCCTTGTCTCAAACCGGGGGCCATGCAGATTTCCGCGCACGTAATGACATCCTGGATGATCCTTGCTCGTGCGCCGGAAAAATCGGCAATATCGGCCAAGTGGTCGATGGTGTCGATGAGTGCCGCCGGGCAGTGCGCGAGCAAATACTCAATGGCGCTACTCAGATCAAAGTGATGGCCTCCGGCGGCGTGTCGTCTCCGCATGACCCGGTTCAAAACCTGGGTTTCTCCGAGGCGGAGTTGACTGCTATCGTAGAAGAAGCCAACAACGCCAACACGTACGTCATGGCGCATGCCTACACCGCGCGCGCCATCATCCGCGCAGTGAAGTGCGGCGTGCGCACGATTGAACACGGGAACCTCGTCGATCACGAAGCCGCGCAACTCATGAAGGAGCGTGGCGTCTACATGGTGCCCACGGTCATCACGTACGAGGGTTTGGCCAACGAAGGCGAGCGCTATGGCTTGCCGGCCGATTCCGTCAAGAAGATCGCGGATGTGCGTACGCATGGCATGCGCGCTCTGGAAATCCTCGAGGAAGTCGGCGTGAAGATGGGCTTTGGCAGCGACCTGCTGGGCGAAACCCACTATATGCAGTCTCAGGAATTGGTGCTGCGCAGCCGTGTCGTAGGCAACGCCAAGGCCATTCAGCAAGCCACTTTGATCGGTGCGGAGATCCTCAATCACGAGGGCCGTCTGGGCGAGGTGGTCGAAGGTGCCTACGCCGACCTGTTGCTGATCGACGGCAATCCGCTGGAAAACATTGAGCTGCTCACGGACACTGACTCGATCAAGCTGATCGTGCAACGCGGCCAAGTCTACAAGAACGCCTGCTGACAGGCCCCATTCTTCCCTCTCGGATTTCATTATGTTTTCTATATCGGAGCGCCTGGAGCGCTTGCCGTTCAGCCGCTTTCATTTCAAGCTGCTGCTGATCGGCGGCCTCGGTCTGGCTTTTGAGGCGCTGGACGCCGGCATCATCGCTTTTATCATTCCTTCGCTGCGTACGCAGTGGGGTCTGACGACCGGCGAGATCGGCTGGATTGCCAGCAGCACGTACGTGGGTTTTCTGCTGGGCGCATTGTTCTCCGGCATCCTCGGAGACCGCTTTGGCCGTAAAAAGGTCATGATGTGGGCCTTGCTGCTATTTTGCTTGGCGACATTTGCCAATGCTTTTGCCACGAATTTCCACGAGTTCTACATCCTGCGCATGATTGCCGGCGTCGGGATGGGCGCAGAGGGCGCGATCATCGCGCCGTATCTGGCCGAATTCGTCAGCAGCAAGTACCGTGGCCGTTTCACCGGCGCGTTGGCGGGTTTCTTCTCATTTGGTTTTGTGCTGTCGGCGCTGCTGGGATATTTCATTGTGCCGATGAGCGATGATGGCTGGCGCTGGATCATGATCATCGCGTCCGTGCCAGTGGTTTTCCTGTTGTGGTGGCGCAAGTCGCTGTTTGAGTCGCCGCGCTGGCTCGAGCACGTAGGCAGAACGGCCGAAGCCGATCGTATCTGCTCCAACATCGAAAACCAGGTGCAACAGCACCTTGGCCGTCCCTTGCCCATGCCAGTCTCGACGCGCAAGGCAGGCACCGCGAAGGCCGCGACCCCGCAGCAGAGTGCGTTGGCGAAACTGGTGTCGCTGTTTTCGGCCAAGTACCTTGGCACCACGGTGCTGGTGTGGGTGTTCTGGATCACAGTGCTGTTCTGCTATTACGCATTCCTGGTGTGGATTCCGAGCTTGTTGGTCGAGCGTGGTTTTACGATCACCAAGAGTTTCTCGTTCACGATTCTGATTTACCTGGCGCAGATTCCGGGATATTTCTCGGCGGCTTACTTCAATGACAAATTCGGCCGTAAGTACACCATCCTGGCCTATATGTTGTTTTCGTGCCTGGCGGCACTGGGGCTGGCCTTTGCCAACGGCGAGGCCGAGATCATCTTGCTGAGCATGCTGCTGTCCTTTGGTATGAACGGCGTGATCGCGGGTCAGTACACCTACACCGCTGAAATTTATCCTACAGCGATTCGCGCGACCGGAATGGGCGCTGCCTCGGCCTTTGCACGAGTTGGGTCGATTGCTTCCCCGACCATTGTCGGGGTTGCTTATCCCGTCTTGGGCTTTGGCGGTGTGTTTGCCATGATGACGACGATTCTGTTGATTGGCGGCCTCGGTATTTTGTTCTTCGGCAAGAACACCCGTGGTGTGGTGCTAGAGGAAATCGAGGCATGAGTTCGCCATTTCAGTCATGGGCCGCGCACGCCCGGGCATTGAGTCTGGCGAGCACAGAGCAGGCTCAATGGGAGGTTATTTCGGGTTTGCTGAAAGAGGCTTTCGGATACGCCTTGTTCACGTCGCTGCTCTATCTGGAGGACCACCGTTTGATGAAGCGGCTCCATACCTCTGATGAGAGCATCAGCCCTCTGGGCGGATTCAAGGCGACGGGCGCAGGGCCATGGTCCCGCCACGTGCTCGAGCAAGGGCAGTTTTACATTGCCAGCAACGAGGACGATATACGGACCGTGTTTTCCGAGGCATCGCTGCTGATCGATCGCGGCCTGCATTCGGCTTTCAATATTCCTGTGCGCCACGGGGGCCGTGTGATCGGTTCGCTCAATCTGCTGAGCCGTCGCCATGCCTACGACCAGGTTGACCAGGATCTGGCGACCGTCATTGCCGGAATCTGCGCACCGGTGTTTTTGCAGGCGATATCGGCGGCGCAGGCTGTTGTCGCCGATGTGGACCGGTCGCAACTCGATAGTGTTTAAGTAGCGCAATCGCGATTCTGTTCGCCGGGCATCTTGGGATGCTCGGCGTTTTTCTGTTTCTGATTTACTCATTACCAAGTTTTCATGGATACCTTATTGCCCGCCGGCCAGCCCACTGATCGGTTTACTCAACTGACGCCTTTGGCTACGCAATCGCCTTTGAAGGCCGCTATCACCGAAGCCTGGTGCCGGCCTGAGCCTGTCGCGATCCCCTGGTTGATGGAGCAGGCGCGTTTGCCCGAAGACATGGTGACGCGCAGCCAGGCCTTGGCGACACGCATTGCGGCCGCTCTGCGTGCGCGTAAGGCCTCGCGGGGCAAGGCCGGCTTGGTCCAGGGCTTGCTGCAGGAGTTTTCTTTGTCCTCGCAAGAGGGCATCGCCTTGATGTGTCTGGCAGAGGCACTATTGCGCATTCCCGATACGGCTACGCGCAATGTGCTGATCCGCGACAAGATCAGCCACGGCAACTGGAAAGAACACGTCGGCCAGAGTCCGTCGATGTTCGTCAACGCTGCTGCATGGGGGCTGATGCTGACCGGCAAGCTGGTGGCGACGCACAGCGAACGAGGCATGACGAACTCGCTCGGCCGTTTGATCGCCAAAGGTGGCGAGCCGCTGATCCGCAAAGGCGTGGATATGGCCATGCGCATGATGGGCGAGCAATTCGTCACCGGCGAAAATATGGCCGAGGCGCTCAAGCATGCACAGGCGCTGGAGACACAGGGCTTTCGTTATTCCTACGATATGTTGGGCGAAGCGGCGCTGACGGCGGCGGACGCACAGCGCTATTACCAGGACTATGAGCAAGCCATTCATGCCATCGGCAAGGCATCGAACGGACGGGGCGTGTATGAAGGCCCCGGCATTTCGATCAAGCTGTCGGCTTTGCATCCGCGCTATTACCGCGCGCAGATTGGTCGGGTCATGGCCGAGCTGTATCCCAGCGTGCTTAAACTCGCCCGCTTGGCGCGTCAGTACGACATAGGCCTGAATATCGATGCCGAGGAAACGGACCGCCTGGAACTGTCGCTGGAGCTGCTGGAAAAACTATGCTTTGAGCCCGAGCTGCAGGGCTGGAAAGGCATAGGCTTTGTCATCCAGGCCTATCAGAAGCGTTGTCCCTATGTCATTGATTTCATCATCGATCTGGCGCGGCGCAGCGGCCAGCGTTTGATGATCCGTCTGGTCAAGGGCGCGTATTGGGATACGGAAATCAAACGCGCTCAGCTCGAGGGCATGGAAGACTATCCCGTCTACACGCGCAAGCCCTACACCGATTTGTCCTATATCGCATGTGCTCGCAAACTGTTGGCTGCGCCCGATGCGGTCTATCCGCAGTTCGCGACGCATAACGCCCAGACGCTGGCTACGGTATACGAGCTGGCCGACCCGCAAAGCTACTATCCCGGACAGTATGAGTTTCAATGCCTGCACGGCATGGGCGAGCCCTTGTATGAACAAGTCGTGGGTTCGGCGGACAGCGGCAAGCTTGGCCGTCCTTGCCGGATCTATGCGCCAGTCGGAACGCATGAGACGCTGCTGGCGTATCTGGTTCGCCGTTTGCTGGAGAACGGCGCCAACACGTCTTTTGTGAATCAGGTTGCGGATCAAGATTATCCGATCGAGTCTTTGGTACAGAATCCGATCGAGATGATCGAGAAAATGGCATTTACCGAAGGCAAGCTCGGCGAGTCGCATCCTGGGATTCCCATGCCTGCGGACCTGTATGGCCGGGATCGTGTGAATTCGCGGGGGTTGAACCTGGCGAACGAGCATACGCTGGCTCAGCTGAGTCATGATCTCGCCGAGGCGGCACGTCAAACATTAGCTGCCGAGCCCATGATTGCAGCGGATATGGCCAACGCACGCGATATCGTACCGCTGCCCACGCCGATTCTGAATCCGTCGACGCATTCGGATCTCGTCGGTTCCGTGCGGGAGGCTACCAAACTGGAGGTCGAGGCGGCTTTGCAGGCCGCTCATGATTTTGCGCCTGTTTGGGCGGATACGCCTGCGAGTGGCCGTGCTGCAGCATTGACTCGTGCCGCGGACATCATGGAGGTGCAGATCAAGCCATTGATGGGCATCCTGGTGCGCGAGGCGGGAAAGACCTATGCCAATGCGATCGCAGAGGTCCGTGAGGCTGTCGATTTCCTGCGTTATTACGCGGCTCAGGTGCAGAGCCAATTCGACAATGCGACGCACAAGCCCTTGGGGCCGGTAGTTTGCATCAGCCCGTGGAATTTCCCATTGGCGATCTTCACTGGCCAAGTCGCCGCTGCGCTGGCAGCAGGCAATACCGTGTTGGCAAAGCCCGCCGAACAAACGCCGTTGATCGCCGCACGCGCAATTGAACTGCTGTGGCAGGCGGGCATACCCCAGGCGGCGGTGCAGTTGCTGCCGGGCCGCGGGGAAACGGTGGGTGCTCAGTTGACGGGCGATGCACGGGTGATGGGCGTGATGTTCACGGGTTCGACCGAGGTGGCGCGCATCCTGCAGAAAACCGTGGCGCAGCGTCTGGCACCTGATGGGCAGCCGATCCCACTGATCGCCGAGACGGGCGGCCAGAACGCGATGATTGTGGATTCGTCGGCCTTGACCGAACAAGTCGTGGTCGATGTCTTGAGCTCGGCGTTCGATAGTGCCGGCCAACGATGCTCGGCGCTGCGCGTGCTGTGCGTGCAAGAAGACGCGGCCGATCGGCTGATCACCATGCTCAAGGGCGCGATGGAGGAACTGCGCCTGGGTAATCCCGAGCAGATCGCCAACGATATCGGGCCGGTGATTGACGCCGAGGCTCAAGCCAACATTCAACGCCACATCGACACGCTGCGCGGCAAGGGGCGTGCGGTGCATCAGTTGTGCCAGCGTGATCACGGTGCAGTGCAAGGCACCTTTATTCCGCCGACACTGATTGAATTGCCGGACCTGGCTGATTTGCAGCACGAGGTGTTTGGACCCGTTTTGCACGTCGTGCGCTATCGCCGCGACGATCTCGATCTGTTGCTCGCACAGATCAAGGCGACCGGTTACGGGCTGACAATGGGCTTGCACACGCGTATCGATGAGACGATCGATCGTGTGGTGAATGCCGCTCACGCAGGCAACGTCTATATCAACCGCAACATCGTCGGCGCTGTCGTGGGTGTGCAGCCCTTTGGCGGCGAGGGTTTGTCGGGTACTGGGCCGAAAGCAGGCGGTCCGCTCTATTTGTATCGCCTGCTGTCGCGACGTCCCGGCGCCGCATTGGCCCAGCCCTTTGGCGTGCAGACGCAGATCCAATCGGCCCCGGCGCGATCGGCGGCGGCATCCTTGGCCCAGTGGCGCCGTGCACAGGGCCATGCGGTAGAAATTGCGCAGCCGTT
>Ga0182743_1000783_pt1 | contig 35611 bp, 33 predicted proteins | sample eDN3rd30CKraftOP_FD_128522 | JGI IMG/M metagenome (GOLD analysis project Ga0182743, IMG submission 128522) | Enriched Organic Plus compost microbial communities from Emeryville, California, USA - eDNA 3rd pass 30_C Kraft OP (version 2) (version 2) ... | reverse complement strand
TCTATCTGGTGGCGTTGACCCATTATGCGGTGCTTTACGGCAAAAGCCCGGTCGGCCTGCCGCATCAGTTGCTGCGTGCCGATGGCACCCCCGCCGATGCGCCTTCGCCGGAATTGGCGCGGCGCATGCAGGAGCTGGTGTGGGAAGTGGTCCTGGCCGAGCCTTTGACTGGCATTAATCCATGAAATCCGAACGCTGATTTTACGCTGGATTGAAAATAATCCCGTTGATCCGGCGCTGATTCTGCCTTCTTGGCAGGCATGACTGATTGCATGGCGGGCAACTGCCCGATCGGCGGTCAGCCCTGCGCAGGAGGTTCGATGCTTACCGGGTTCGTGCTGTTCTATGTCGGTGCCGTTCTGTTTCTGAACGGGCTGTGGCTGATGGGCCGTATTGCCGATCGTGAGATCGTCGTCATCAACATTATCACCGCGCTGGTTTCAGGGGCGGCGGTGCTGCATGACGCCTTTGGCGCGGGCGCCAGCGCCGCCAGCATCCGCAATGGCGCGCTAAGCCTGTTGTTCTGCACCACCTACCTGTGGGTCGCCTATAACCGGCTTAGCGGTGTCGACGGGCGCGGGCTTGGCTGGTTCAGCCTGTTCGTTGCCGTAACCACTGTGCCGGTTTTCCTGCGCGCACTTGCGGCGGCAGGTTCGGGGACCGAACTGTGGCTGGCCGCTAACTGGGCTGTCTGGGGTGTTCTGTGGTTTATGTACTTCATGCTGCTGGCACTTGGCCGGCCGATCCAGCGCCAGACGGCGTGGGTCACGCTGCTGGCGGGGATCTTTACCGGCTGGCTGCCGGGGTTTCTGCTGCTTGATGGGCTGATCTGATCACCAGAACAGATGCGCCTCATCTATGGCGCGGCGCCAGAAGGCCTCGCGGTCGCTTTCGGGCTGCCAATCCAGCAGGCGCTTGGGCTTGGCGTTGTCGAAAGGCGACAGATGGCCGCGTGACTTCCAATCCGCGCGGGATGCGGGTGCGGCGTCACGGCGGCGCAGGGCGTAGCGTTTGAGCCCCTGTTTCGCTGCATCGACCAGCCATAGCGCAGTCAGGTTTGAGCCGCTGACCCCGATCCTGGCCCCGGTGCGGCGATGGATGGCCTTGAAATAGTCGCGGCCGGTAAACATCGGCTCACCGATCAGGTTGAAGCTTTCGCCGATGGCCTCGTCGCGTTCCATCATCGCGATCAGCCCGTCCGAGACATCATCGGCCAGCACAAAGGGCAGGATATTGCGGCCATTGCCCCACAGCCTGACCGCACCGGCGCCATGCCAGCGCCCGATGCCCCAATGCTGCAACGGACCGCCGTCGCCCAGCACGATGCCGGGACGGGCGATGACCAGCCGCAGGCCCTGCGCCTGCATGGCAAGCAACCGTCGTTCGCCCTCGGCCTTTGAACGGGCATAGATGTTACGGCTTTCCATTTCGCCGAAATCGGTCGCCTCGGTGATCGTACGGGCAGGGTCGGACATATCATATGAGGCGATGGTGCCGGTGTGGATCAGGCGTCCGACCCCTGCGCGAAGCGCGGCGCGGCCGATGTGCTCGGTCGTGGCGACGTCGTTCTCCAGCGCGGCCTGCCAGCTTTTGTCGGTCGATTTTGCAAGGTTGAAAACGCAGTCCATACCCTGCATCGCCTCGGTCAGCGCGTCCTCGTCGCGCAGCGAAACGCCGACAGTCTGGACGTGATCGGCCAAGTCGGCAAAGGGTCCGTTCCCGCCGCGGGACAGCACGCGCACCTCATGGCCACGCTCAACCAGCCTGCGGGTCAGGTTGCGGCCAATAAAGCCGGTGCCGCCGATTACCATGACGCGGGGCTGCGGCATCCCGGCGGGGCGGGCCGGCGCAGCGGGCAGGGCGGGCAGGCGTGCCAGCGCGTCGTCGATGCCCTGCATCACGTCTTGGGCTGATGCGGGGGCAAAGCGCGGATCAGGCTCGCCCGCGCGGATGCCGTCGTAAAAGGCCGAGATCGTGGCGCGGAAACTTAGACCATAAGGGCTTTTCTGGTTCAGGGATGCAGCCTGCCGGAAGGCATTGCGCAGCCCTTCGCGCAGATGCGACCCGGCACGTGACATCTCTTTGATCAGCGGGTTCAGCACCAGATCTGCGGTGTTGTCGCGGGTGATGACCAGCGCGTCCGCCGCATAATCCAGCCGCGCCATCCCGGCCGAGCCGCGCAGGCAGACCGAGCGGTCGTCAAAGGTTTCGACCAGCGACAGGTTGATCGTCACATCCACCTGACCGGCGCGGGCAAGGATGCGCCAGCTTTGCGGGCGCTTGTCGCCGCCGGGCAGGGTGATCCATTGGCCAAGGCTGACATGTTCGATCTCAAGTGGGCCGAACAGGTCCACCGCAAAGGAAAACGGATGCGGGCCCAGTTCACGCAGCAGGTTCTGCGTCTCGCGCAGCATCCACAGCCCATAGGGACCCGAGCGCAGCGGAACCAGCGGCAGTGCCCAGTTGATCTGTGCGCTTGAGACCAGCCCCAGATCACCTGCCTGCACCGCCTGCCTGAGCCGGCCATAACCGGGCAGGCCAAGAAAGTTGTGGCAGGCGCCAAGCTGACGGCCAGCGGCATCGGCTGCGGCGCGCATGGTGTCGATTTCGGCCACCGACAGGGCGACGGGTTTTTCAACCAGCACATGCAGCCCTGCACCCAGGCATTTCACCGCCAGGTCGCAATGCAGGTTCGGAGGGGTCAGGATATGAACCACGTCACAGACTCCGGCCGCGATCATCTGGTCCAGATCGGTAAAGGCGGCGATGCCGTGGCTGGCGGCCAGTGCCCCGGCCGCGTCGCCGGCCGGGTCACAGACGGCGACCAGGCGCGCACCCGGCGCGGCCTTGATCGCATCGGCGTGCCACGAGGCGATATAGCCGGCCCCGATGATTCCGACGCGCAGCTCCGAAGTCATGGCAAACCCCTATTTGTACTCGATAATATGCATGTCATCGCCGCGCTGACGGCGGCGGAAATAGGTCAGCATTCCCCAAAGGCTGGGGATCTTGGCCAGCGTCAGCAGCGCGGCCTGTTCTACCGCCATAGGCCGGTCTTTTAGTCCGCGCCATGTCTTCCAGAAGGACAGGGCGTAAAGCGCCAGCACAGCCACTGACAACCAGCCGCTGACAAATAGCCCCAAAAGGAACAGCAGTGGCAGCACCAGCCCATAGACCCAGACCCGCAGCTTTTCGCGGCGGAAATGCGGCGGGTGCATCGCGCCGACCTGCGCAAAGCCGTGGCCATTGCGGATGGTGCGTTTCCACCACTGGCCAAAACGGGTCATGTCGGCGTCATGCCAGGTCATTTGCTTGGGCAGGCGCAACAGCTTCCAGCCTGCCTTGGCAAGACGCAGGCAGAATTCGTCGTCTTCGGCCGCGATTACGCCCGGGTCAAAGCCGCCGATCTGACGAAAGGCCGCGACGCGCACCATCATGTCGCCACCACAGGTGGCGATGGGGCCGGCGGGGCGGTGCCAGTCCACCTCGCACATCTGGTTATAGACAGATGCCGTTGGGCGGATCTCAGAGCGCCAGCCGGTCACCAGGCCAAGTTCGGGGTCGTCCTGCAAGGCGGCGGCACCGGCCCCGAGCCAGTCGGCCTCGACCCGGCAATCGCCGTCGACGAATTGCACAAGATCAAGCTCTCCGCCCTGCAGCAGCGCCTCGAACCCGGCATTGCGGGCGCGGGCGGCGGTGAATGGGCGGTTGCGGTCCAGCTCGACCACTGTAACGCCAAGGCTGCGGGCAAAGGCAACGCTGTCGTCGCCCGATCCGCTGTCAACATAAACGACCCGCTGGCACAGGGGCACCAGCGAGCGCAGGCAGGCCCTGAGCCTGTCGCCTTCGTTGCGGCCGATGGCTACCGCACCAAGTGTCGGTTCGCCCATGATTCCCCCGGTCTGATGCTGCGGCGAAGCTAGCCGCGCCGCCGCTTGCTCTACAATGCGGCAGGACCTGTCGTTATCGTCATGTTCCGGTGTGTGACTGTGCCGGATCGCACATCGCCGGGCGATCTGCGCCGACTAGGGGGTGATGTCGGGCGCGGCCAGTTCCTGTCGCAGGCTTTGGCGGGCCAGCGCCGAGATCAGGTCGGTCTGGGTCACGATGCCGACAATTCGCGGCCCGTCCAGCACCGGCACCGCGTCGCATTCCCCCGAGGCAAGCAGCGGCAGCAGCGCCGCGATGGGCGTATCGGGCGCAACATGCGGAGAATCGGTCTGCATGATCTCATGGGCGCGGGTGGGGTTCGAGCGGCGCGGGTTCAGCAGGTCCGACATGGCGGACAGGAACCGGCGGTCGTGACGAAAGGCGTCCTCGCGCGCGCGGCGGATCAGATGCAGCTGAAAGATGACGCCGCGAAACTGATTGTCATCCTCGACCACCGGCAGTGAGGTAAAGCCGTGGCGGCGAAAGATATCGGCGACCTGCACCAGCCGGGTCTGAGGCGACACGGTGACAAGGTCGCGCGACATCACATCCGCCGCTGTCAGCGGGCCGGTATGATGGGTGGCTGCCTGCAATTCGGCGGCTCCGATCAGCCGGGCCAGATCCTCGACCCCCAGGTTCAGGGACTGGCGATAGCGTTGCAGGATCTCGGTCAGTTCCTCTCGGGACAGGCCCAGCCGCTCCATCGCCGGGTGATCGGCGGTGCCATGTGGTCCCGGCTCGTCGAACTGGCGAAAAGGATAGCGCCGCCCGGTCAGCCGGGCATAGATCATCGCAAAGCCGACCAGCGCGACCGTCCCGGCCAGAACCGGGGCCAGCACAAAGTGAAAGCCAAGCTCGCGGATTGCATCGGGGCTTAGCGCCGCCGTCATGGCGACAGCACCCGCCGGGGGATGCACCGCCCGCAAAAGGATCATTGCCGTGATCGTCGCCCCGACAGCCAGTGCAATGCAAAGCGCCGTGTCAGACGTCAGCATACAGGCAAGCACGCCGACTGCCGCGGCGATCGCATTGCCGACCACTGCCGACCAGGGCTGCGCCAGCGGGCTGTTCGGCACGGCAAAGACCAGCACCGAGGTCGCACCAAACGGGGCGATCATGTAAAGTCCCAGCTGCAGGTCAATCGCCGGGGACAGCAAAAACAGGCCCGAGATGCCCAGCCCTGCCAATGCGCCGATACCCGCCCGCAGTGCCTCGCGCGCCGAGCCGGGCGCAATCGCCGGCCCAAGTGCCTGCGCAATCTGATGCAGCACGGCCCCGGCCGGTCTGGTCATCTGGGTTGATCCTTCGCGCCTGCCCGGAAAACGGGCTTCCGATGCGCCTAATTGTCGCAGGAACGGGCAGGTTGCAAGTCCCCGGAAGGGCTGAGCGGCAATGACCTCAGCCCAGACGGGCAAAGGCCTCCAGCACAGCGCGTTCGGATTGGTTCAGGTAATCATCAAGCATCCGTGCGGCTGCGGCGGGGTCCCCACGCTCAAGTTTGCCCAGAATTTCGGCATTGCGGGGGATATAGGGCTGGTGCAGCAGTTCGGGGCTGTCGAGCAGACCAAAGGCCAGCCGCAGCTCGGCGATGATCTGGGTAAAGAACTGGATCAGTCGCGGGCTGTCGGTCAGGGCGACGATCGCGGCGTGAAATTCCATATTGGCGCTGCCAACGCCGCGCCAATCGGGGATCTTTTGCAGCTCTTTCGCCTGTTCCACCGCGTTATGCATGCGGGTGACGGCGGCATGGCCGGGCCACGCCTGCGCAAGGGCCGGCACCTCGATCAGCCGCCGCACGCGATAGATATCAAGGATCGAGGCCATCGAGGGTACCGCGACGAAAACCCCCCGGTTCGGCTCATGCCTGAGGATGCCTTCGCGGGTCAGCAGACGGAATACCTCGCGCAGCGTATTGCGCGAGATTTCAAGTTCGGCCGCAAGCCGTGCCTCGGACAGGCGCTGGCCGGGCACCAGGGTCCCGCCGGTGACCTGATCGCGCAGCCGGGCAGCGATGCCCTCGGCAAGGCTTAGGGAAGAGTCGCGGCTGTCCGCTGGCGCGGCGGGTTCCTTGGTCATGGACTGGCGGTCTGGGGCTCGTGCGAGAAAGGTCCGGCGATCTTGGCCGAGAGGCGCAGGGCAGACAAGGCATCGTACGACGATTCGACGGTTTTTCTGGTTTTGCGCAAGCGGGAACAGTATCAGGAGATGGGACAAAAAACTGGCAAAATGCCCAGCATATGGGCAAATCGTTCTTGTCTGCGAACAAAATTGTTCAACAATATCGCATGGAATGTCAAATTATCGTTGACGGATTGTCTTGTTGAATTCACATTCAGGTATTCCCAAGACGCACTCCACCCTTGCAGCAGGAGCAAGACCGATGGCCGAATCCGTCAACTCCCCCTCTGCCGCCTCAGCCGCCGCGCGCGGTGGGTTCATGGCGGCGATCTTCCTGATGGCGACTTCGGCCATCGGGCCGGGTTTCATCACCCAGACCGCGACTTTTACGGCAAAGCTGGGCGCTGCCTTTGCCTTTGCCATTCTTGCGTCGATCCTGATCGACTTTGTGGTGCAGCTGAACATCTGGCGCATCACCGCGCTGACGCGGCGCAATGCCTCGGACACCGCCAATGCGGCGATCCCCGGCGCGGGCTATCTGCTGGCGATTCTGGTGCTGATCGGCGGGCTGGCCTTTAACATCGGCAATATCGCCGGGGCGGGGCTTGGTCTGAACGCGATGTTCGGGCTTGAGCCCAAGATCGGCGGTGCACTGTCGGCGGCGCTGGCCATCGGTATCTTTCTGTCGCGCCGGGCGGGGCTGCTGCTTGACCGTTCGCTGATCGCGCTGGGGCTGTTGATGATCGTGATGACGCTGATCGTCGCCTTTGTGTCGAACCCACCGGTGGGCGAGGCGCTGCGCCAGATGGTGCTGCCCGAGATCGTCGATTTCGCGACCATTACCACCATCGTGGGCGGCACTGTGGGCGGCTATATCACCTATTCCGGCGCGCATCGCCTGCTGGACAAGGGGCTGGTGGGCGAGCACAATCTTGCCGCCGTCACCCGCGCCTCGCTGACCGGGATCGCGGTGACCGGCGTGATGCGTTTCGTGCTGTTCCTCGCCATTCTTGGCGTCGTCGCCTCGGGCGTGACGCTGGATCTGTCGGGTCAGGCTGCGAACCCCGCCGCGCAGGCTTTTGCCGTGGTGCTGGGCGATTGGGGCATGCGGATCTTTGGCCTGATCTTCTGGGCTGCCGCCATCACCTCGGTCATCGGCGCGGCCTATACTTCGGTCAGCTTCCTCGTTGCCTTCCGCAATATGAGCGATCGTGACCGCAACATCGCCACGGTGATCTTTATCGCCATCTCGCTGGCGGTCTATCTGTCGCTTGGCACCGCGCCGGCCGCCATTCTGGTCTTTGTCGGCGGTTTCAACGGGCTGATCCTGCCCATCGGCCTGACCATCTTTACCTATATCGGTTTTGCGCGCGCCGATCTGATGGGCGGGCATATCTATAACCGGCCGCTGCTTGTCGCCAGCGCGCTGGTCTGCGCCCTGACCTGGTATATGGGCATCAAATCCATCGGCCCGATCTTTGCCTTCCTGGGCGCCTGAACCATGATCGCGGTGGGCCCGTCCGGGCCTGCCGCCCGAATTCCCGGAGGAACACATGACCCGCAACATCGACCTGAACAGTGATCTGGGGGAAGGCTATGGCGCCTGGAAGATGGGCGATGACGCCACAATGCTGGGCATCGTCAGCTCGGCCAATGTTGCCTGCGGCTTTCACGCCGGCGATCCGCTGACCATCCTTGCCACCGTGCGTGAGGCGGCGGCGCGTGGCGTGGCGGTCGGGGCTCATGTTTCCTATCCCGACCGTGTAGGCTTTGGTCGCCGCCCGATGGATGTGACCCATGCCGAGCTGGTCGCGGATGTGATCTATCAGATCGGCGCGCTGCAAGGCATCTGCGCCAGCGCCGGCACCCGCGTCAGCTACGTCAAGCCGCATGGCGCGCTTTACAACACCATCGCCGTTGATCCCAAACAGGGCGCGGCGGTGATCGAGGGGATCAAGGCCGTTGATCCGGGGCTTGCCATGATGGGCCTTGCCGGGTCGCAGATCCTGACGCAAGCGGCCGAAACGGGGCTGCCCACCATTGCCGAAGCCTTTGCCGACCGCGCCTATCGTCCCGATGGCCAGCTGGTCTCACGCCGCGAGGCGGGGGCGGTCCTGCACGACCCCGAGGCGGTCGCTGCACGCATGCTGCGCCTTGCCACCGAGGGCAAGATCGAGGCGGCAGACGGTTCGACCCTGCATCTTCATGCTGACAGCATTTGCGTGCATGGCGACAGTCCCGGGGCGGTGGCCATGGCTGCCCGTATCCGCGAGGTGCTGCTGGCGGGTGGGGTAGCGATTGCCCCGGCCGCGGGGGGCGCGGCATGACGTTGCTGCCCGATCCTGCCTTGGCCCGTGCGGCCCGGCTGGCCTGCCGCGAAGGCGCTGCGCGTCCGACCGCGGGCATGGCACCGGGGTTCACCCAGTGCAACATGATCTCGCTGCCCAGGGACTGGGCCTGGGATTTCCTGCTTTATGCGCAGCGTAACCCCAAGCCCTGCCCGGTGCTGGACGTGACCGACCCCGGCAGCCACCGTACGGCTTTGGCTTCGGACGCTGATCTGCGTACCGATATCCCGCTTTATCGCATCTGGCGTGACGGTGAGCTGGTCGAAGAAACCCCCGACGCGACCGCAGCATGGGCCGAGCATCCCGATCTGGTCACCTTTCTGATCGGCTGCTCGTTCACCTTTGAAACCCCGCTGCAACAGGCAGGGATCGAGATCCGCCACATCTCGCAGGGCTGCAACGTACCGATGTTTCTGACCGACCGCGATTGCCGGCCGGCGGGGCGGTTGCAGGGCAAGATGGTCGTCTCGATGCGCCCCATCCCGGCTGCGCGCGTGGCCGAGGCGGCGATGATCTCGGGCCGTACCCCGGCGGTACATGGTGCGCCTGTCCATATCGGCGCGCCCGAGGCCTTGGGCATCGCCGATCTTGCGCGGCCCGATTTCGGCGATCCGGTCGAGGTCAGGCCGGGCGAAGTGCCGGTGTTCTGGGCCTGCGGCGTGACCCCGCAGGCAGCGGTCATGGCGTCGAAACCGCCCTTTGCCATTACCCATGCGCCGGGCTACATGTTCATTACCGACGTGCCGGACACGCATTGGCAGGTATGAGCATGCGTTTTCTGCCTGTCGGTCCCCGCACATTTCTGGCCGAGCTTGAGGATCTGGATCAGACGCTGGCGCTGTTTGACGCGCTGCTGGCCGATCCGGTGCCCGGCGTGGCCGAGATCATCCCGGCTGCGCGGACGCTGATGATTCGCACTGCCCCCGGCGTTTTTGCCGATGGTCGGCTGGCCAGCGCAATTCTGGCGCGCCAGCCCGCCCCCGGCACGCCGCCCAATGCGCGCGCCAGCGAAACGGTCGAGCTGCCCGTGACCTATGGTGGCGAGGATCTGGCCGATGTCGCCGCCCATATGGGGCTAAGCGAGGCCGAGGTTATCACAGCCCATCAAGAAGCCACCTGGCAGGTCGCCTTTTGCGGCTTTGCGCCCGGGTTTGCCTATATGACCTGCGATGATGCGCGTTTCGATCTGCCGCGCCGTCCTGCGCCGCGCACCCGCATTCCTGCGGGTTCGGTGGCGCTGGCCGGGCGTTTTTGCGGCGTATATCCGCAGGAAACCCCCGGCGGCTGGCAGCTGATTGGCCAGACCGAAGTGCCGATGTGGGATCTGGACCGCGATCCACCCGCGCTGCTGCGTCCCGGCGTGCGCTGCCGTTTCGTGGCGCGAAGGGCCGAGGTCCACCCCTCTGCCGCGATTCCCCAGCCGCGGCCTGCCAAAGGGCTGCGCGTGATCTCGACCGCCTTTCCGATGGTTTTTCAGGACGAAGGACGGCCCGGTCAGGGCGGGCAGGGGGTTTCGGCCTCGGGCGCGCTTGATATGGGCGCGGCTCGGCGTGCAAACCGCGCGGTTGGCAATGCCTCGGACCTGCCGGTTCTTGAAATCACGCTGGGTCCTGTCCGGCTATGTGCCGACCTGCCCATGACCCTGGCGCTGACCGGCGCGGGACAGGCAAGCGTGGCTGGACATTCCATCCCGCGCGGCGCGGCCTTTGCCGTGGACGCGGGGGATGAGATCACGATTGATCCGCCTCAGGCCGGGATGCGCAGCTATCTGGCCCTGCGTGGCGGTTTCCGGGTTGCGCCGGTTCTTGGCTCGGCCGCGACTGATACGCTGGCCCATGTCGGCCCCGATCCCGTTATGGCGGGTGCGGTGCTTGCCCCCGGCAATCATTCGGCCGTCGCCGTGGTGGCCGAGGGGACTGAGCCCGAGTTGCCCAAACCCGGTGATCTGGTCGAACTGCCCGTGATGCTGGGTCCTCGCGCCGATTGGTTCACGCCCGCAATGATCCGGCATTTCCTGACGCAGGAATGGCTGGTGACGCCGCAAAGCTCGCGCGTTGGCATTCGTTTGCAGGGCGATGCGATCACGCGTGAGGACGCGGCCGAGCTGCCCTCGGAAGGGACCGAGACCGGGGCGATCCAGATCCCCCATTCCGGTCAGCCGGTGCTGTTTCTGGCCGACCATCCCCTGACCGGAGGTTATCCGGTCATTGCCACCCTGCGCCCCGAGGCGCTGGATCTGGCCGGGCAGATCCCGCCCGGCGCCCGCATCCGCTTTACCGCCCGCGCCGATTTCGCACCCATCACGCCAGAGAGGCCCGCATGACCATTTTCGCCACCGGCCCCACCCGCCCGATCCGCCGCCTGCTGATCGCCAACCGGGGCGAAATCGCCGTCCGGGTGATCCGCGCCTGCCGTGACGAGGGTATCGAAAGCATCGCCGTCTATGCCGATGCCGACCGCGATGCGATCTTTGTGCGCATGGCCGATCAGGCACATGCCCTTGGCGGCGATACCCCGGCCGAGACCTATCTGGATGCGGAAAAGATCATCGCCATCGCCCGGGCGGCGGGGGCTGATGCGATCCATCCTGGTTATGGTTTCCTGTCCGAGCGCGCGGATTTTGCCCAGGCTGTGCAGGATGCCGGGATGATCTGGATCGGTCCGGACCCCAGCGTGATCGAGGCGCTTGGCGACAAGATCGAGGCCCGCCGCATTGCCGAATCCGTTGGTGCACCACTGGTTGCCGGCACGCCCGGCCCGGTCGAAAGCGCAGCCGATGCGCTGGAGTTTGCCCGCGAACACGGCCTGCCGATCGCCATCAAAGCCGCTTTCGGCGGTGGAGGGCGCGGTATGAAGGTCGCATGGCGGCTGGAAGAGGTCGAAGAGCTTTTCGAATCGGCAACGCGCGAGGCGCTGACAGCCTTTGGTCGTGGTGAATGCTTCATCGAGCAATTCCTTGACCGTCCGCGCCATGTCGAGGTGCAGGTGCTGGCCGACAAGCACGGCACGGTCAAGGTGATCGGCACCCGTGACTGTTCCTTGCAACGGCGCAACCAGAAGCTGGTCGAAGAGGCCCCGGCCCCCTTCCTGAGTGACGACCAGCGCGCGCGGCTGCATGATTCCGCCCGCGCCATCTGTGCTCATGCCGGTTATTCGGGGGCGGGGACGGTCGAATATCTGCTGTCCGCGAATGGCACGATCTCATTTCTTGAGGTCAACACCCGCCTGCAGGTCGAACATCCGGTGACCGAGGAAACCACCGGTATCGACCTGGTCCGCGGTATGATCCGCGTCGCGCAGGGTGCACGGCTGGCCGACGAATCGGTGCCCGAGCCGCGCGGCCATGCCATCGAGTTCCGCATCAATGCGGAAGATCCGGCCCGGGGGTTCCTCCCCACTCCCGGGCCGGTCGAGGTGTTCGATGCCCCTTCTGGGCCGGGCATCCGGCTGGACAGCGGCGTGACACAGGGTTCGGTGGTGCCGGGCAGCTTTGATTCGATGATGGCCAAGCTGATTGTTACCGGAGCGACCCGGCAAGAGGCCCTGCAACGGGCCCAGCGGGCGCTGCGCGAGTTCCGTATCGAAGGCGTGGCCTCGGTCCTGCCTTTCGCCCGCGCGGTGCTGGACCAGTCCGATTTCCGCGCCGAGGGCGGTGATTTCCGCGTTCATACCCGCTGGATCGAGACCGACTTTGCCGACGCCTTGGCAAAGGCGGTCGCGCCTCATGCCCGCGTCGCCCCGGCCCCGCAGGCACCGCTGTTGCGTCTTGCGGTCGAAATCGACGGCAAGCGGCACGAACTGGGCCTGCCAGCGAATCTGCTGGCCGCGTTGCCGGCGGGGGGCGCTGCTGTCCCGCAGGTTGCCGAGGCCGAGGTGGATGCCGCAGTGCTGACCGCCCCGGTTCCCGGCACGCTGACGCTGTGGCAGGTCGAGGATGGGGCCGAGGTCGAAGAGGGTCAGCTTGTCGCTGTGATCGAGGCGATGAAGATGGAAACCCGTATCGAGGCCCATCAATCGGGCAAGCTGACGCGGATCGCCGAACAGGGCGCGGTCCTTGCCTTTGGGGCGCCCTTGGCGCGGATCAGCTAAGGCGCTTTGACATTCCCCGGCGGGCCGTGCCAATTCGGCGTCAAGGTGCCCGCCGGGAAAGATCATGAGCCTGCCGAAACGCCGCCTTTTGACCTTCGCGCTGGCCGCTTTTGGCGGTGCGGTCTTTCTGCTGCTGCATCTGCCGTTGCCGATGCTGCTTGGCCCGATGCTGGCCTGTCTGATCGCGGCGCTTGTGGGCGTGCCTTTGGCTGGGGCGGGACAGTTCGGCATCTTCATGCGCACCATCCTTGGCGTGGCGGTCGGTGCTTCGATTACGCCCGGCGTTCTGGCCGAGTTGCCCGATGTCGCTGCCTCGCTGCTGTTCGTGCCGGGCTTCATCGCGGTGATCGCGCTGGTTGGCTATCCGCTGTTTCGCCGCGTCTTTGGTTTTGATCATGCGACGGCATGGTACGGGGCAATGCCCGGCGGGTTGCAGGACATGCTGGTTTTTGGCGAAGAGGCGGGCGGTGATATCCGCGCTCTGTCGCTGATCCATGCGACTCGGGTGCTGGTGATCGTCACCGTCGCGCCGCTGATCATGACGACATGGTGGGGTGTGGACCTGTCCCAGCCCCCCGGTGCGCCGATGCGTGCCACCGGCCTTACCGAGATCGCGTTGATGATTGCTGCGGGCCTGATCGGCTGGAAGGTCGCCGAGCGGCTGGGCCTGTTCGGGGCCTCGATCCTTGGGCCGATGGTGCTGACTGCGGCGCTGTCGTTGTCGGGGCTGATCACGCATCGCCCTCCGGCCGAGATGATACAGGCCGCGCAATTTTTCATCGGCATCGCGGTGGGGGTGAAATACGCCGGCATTACCCTGCGCGAACTGCGTCTGCATGTGACGGCGGGCATCGTCTATGCGCTGTTTCTGGCCGCGATCAGCCTGATCTTTATCGAGGCGATCGTGCATCTGGGTCTTGCCTCGGGGCTGGACGCATTTCTGGCATTTTTGCCCGGCGGACAGGCCGAGATGGTGGTCATTGCCCTGATCGCCGGGGCCGATCTGGCCTATGTCGTCAGTCACCATCTGCTGCGGATGATCATCGTCATCCTGCTGGGTCCGGTGGTGGGTAAGCTGCTGGGACGGCGTTAGCCGCGGGCCAGGGAAAAAGGGGAGTATCCGCATGAGCCATCGCATCCTGAAAGCCGCCGAACACCGCCGCATGCCGTGGAAGAATGGTCGGGGCGAGACGGTCGAGGTCGCCGTTCACCCCCACGGCGCGGGGCTGGCTGATTTCGGCTGGCGTATCAGCATGGCCGGAGTGAGCGAGGACGGTGATTTCTCGATCTTTCCCCAGATCGACCGGACGCTTGCCGTGCTGACCGGCGAGGGGATCGAGCTGCATGTTCAGGGTACGCCGACCCGGCAACTGACGCCTGATTCCGAACCGATGGCCTTTGCCGCCGATGTGCCGACCTCGGCGCGGCTGCTGGCCGGGCCGATCATCGATCTGAACGTGATGACCCGGCGCGGCGCCTTTACCCACCGGCTGACACGGCTAAGCACGCAGGCCACCGGCGCGCCGCAGTGGCGGCTGCTACTTGCCACCGCGCCGGTAACGCTGGAATTTGCGGGTAAGACGATGGCGCTGGAGCCGCTGGATGCGCTTTATTGTGAGGGGGCCGAGGCGGCCTTGCCGGTCGGCCCCGTTCCTGACCTTTGGTTGATCGAGATCGACGACGCCTAATCGGCCCGGTTGCTCAGCAACAGATCGCGGCCGGCAAATATGCCGCCGACGCATTCCATCTTGAAGCGTTCGGCGTCGCGGCCGCGGATCTCTTCCATGACCTCGTCGACCTCGTCAGGGTCATCGCCCAGCTGCAACAGCGCCTCGCGTCCCATGACAAAGGCGCTTTCCAGCGTTTCGCGCAGCTGAAAATCGGCCCCGGCCTCGATCAGTTCCAGCGCATGCTCGCGGTCAAAGGCGCGGGCGATGACCGGCACCAGCGGGAATTCGTGCTTGATCAGCTCGACGATGCGGGTGGTGGCCTCGCGGTCGCCGGGAACGGCGATGATCAGGCTGGCGTTCCCCGCCCCGGCAGAGTGCAGGATGTCCAGCCGCGCCCCGTCGCCATACCAGATCTTGAAGCCGAATTCATTGGCGTCGCGGATGGTCTGCGGGTCCTTCTCGATGATCGAGATGGAGTGGCCGCGCGCGATCAGCGGCTGGCTGATGATCTGACCCATACGGCCGAATCCGATCATCAGGACCCGTGCCTCTAACCCCTGCGCGGCCTCGACCCCGTCAAGCGATGGTGCGGGTTTCGGTGCCAGACGATCATGCAGAATGACCATCAGCGGTGTCAGCACCATCGAGACGATGACAATGGCGGTCAGCACCGCGTTGTTCTGGCCGTTGATAATGCCGAATTGCATGGCGCTGGAGTACAGCACAAAGGCGAATTCGCCGCCCTGCGCCATCAGCACCGCGCGTTCCAGCGCCTCGGATCGGCTGGCACGCAGCGTCCGGCCTACGCAATAGATCACCAGCATCTTCAGCAGCATATAGGCTGGCACGCAGATTGCGATCAGTGCCCAGTTTCCGGCGATGATGCGCAAATCCAGCGCCATGCCGACGCCAAGGAAGAACAGGCCCAAAAGCAGGCCGCGGAACGGTTCGACATCGGCTTCAAGCTGGTGGCGAAAGCTTGATTCCGACAACAGCACCCCGGCCAGGAACGCGCCCATCGCCATCGACAGCCCGCCCCATTGCATCAGCAGTGCCGAGCCCAGCACCACCAGCAGCGCCGCGGCGGTCATCACCTCGCGCCCGCCAAAGCGCGCCAGAAAGGCGAACATCGGGTTCAGCAGATAGCGCCCCGCCGCAACCAGCGCGGCGATGCAGCCCAGCCCGATGGCAACGCCGGCAAGGCGCTGGGGCAGGGTGACCTCTTCTCCTCCCGGGGCCAGAAAGGCGACCATTGCCAATAGGGGGACGATGGCCAGATCCTCAAACAACAGGATGGCGATGATGCGGCGGCCTTTGGGCAGGGCGATTTCATTGCGCTCGGCCAGCATCTGCATGACGATGGCGGTCGAGGTCAGCACGAAGCCGGTGCCCGAGACAAAGCTGGCCGCGACCGGGAAACCCAGCGCCAGCCCCACGCAGGTCAGCAATGCGATGGCCAGCAGCACCTGCGCAAAGCCAAGGACGAATATCTCGCCCCGCATCGCCCAGATGCGCGACGGCTGCATCTCCAGCCCGATAACGAACAGAAACAGCACCACGCCCAGTTCGGCGACATGGATGATCGCCTGTGGGTCGTGGAAAAAGCCAAGGCCAAAGGGTCCGATCGCCAGCCCCGCCGCCAGATAGCCCAGGACCGAGCCCAGGCCCATCTTGCGAAACAGGGGGACCGCCAGCACCGCTGCCGCCAGCAAGACCACCACGCTGAGCAGCGGCAGGCCGCCACCATGCCCTGCCGCCTCGGCGGCGGCTGTTACCTCTGTTGCCATTTACCCTCCGTTCGCGCTCTGTTTCGGGTCAGCCTATACCGGGCCTTGCCGATCACAAAGCACCATGCTCAGCGCCAACCAAGCGCGGGGGCGATGTGTTTCAGCACGGCCTCGATGACATGGGCGTTGTAATCGACGCCAAGCTGGTTCGGCACGGTCAAAAGCAGGGTGTCAGCCTCGGCGATGGCCTCATCGGCGCGCAGCTCTTCGATCAGGCGGTCGGGCTCGGCTGCGTAGTTGCGACCAAAGATCGAGCGGGTCCGTTCGATAAAGCCGACCTGGTCGCTGTCCTGCCCGCCGCGACCGAAATAGCGGCGGTCGCGGTCGTCGATCAGCGGAAAGATCGAGCGGCTGACCGAAACGCGCGGCTCATGTTCATGCCCCGCCGCTGCCCATGCCTCGCGAAAGGCGCGGATCTGTTCGGCCTGCTGGATGTGAAATGGCTGGCCCGTCTCATCGGTTTTCAGGGTCGAGCTTTGCAGATGCATCCCCAGCCGCGCCGCCCAGCGGGCGGTATCGTTCGACGCCGCCCCCCACCAGATGCGCTGACGCAAACCGGCCGAATGCGGCTCGATCCGCAAGAGGCCCGGCGGGTTGGGAAACATCGGGCGCGGGTTCGGACGGGCAAAGCCGTGACCTTCGATCACGTTCAGAAACATCTCGGCATGGCGGCGGGCCATGTCGGCATCGCTTTCACCATCGGCGGGCGAATAGCCGAAATAGCGCCAGCCCTCGATTACCTGTTCGGGTGAGCCGCGCGAGATGCCAAGTTGCAGTCTTCCCTGCGAAATCAGATCGGCAGCCCCGGCGTTCTCTGCCATGTAAAGCGGGTTTTCATAGCGCATGTCGATGACGGCTGTGCCGATCTCGATGCGGCTGGTACGCGCGCCCACTGCCGCCAGCAGCGGGAAAGGCGAGGCAAGCTGGCGGGCGTAGTGATGGACGCGGAAATAGGCACCGTCCGCGCCCAGTTCCTCGGCCGCAACCGCAAGCTCGATCGATTGCAGCAGCGTGTCCTGTGCGCTGCGGCTTTGTGAGCCGGGTTCGTCCGACCAATGACCAAAGGACAGAAATCCGATCTTTTTCACGGGGTCGCCTCGGTGGTTGCGGGGGGATGCTGGGACAGGGGGGCCTGCCATGGCGGGCGGTGCAGCTCGGCTGCCAGATGGTCGACAAACCGGCGCAGCTTGGCAGGCATGGGGGAAACCGGGGGCCAGACCGCGACCACGGGCAGCGGCCTTGTGTCAAAGCCCTCAAGCACCCGCTCCAGCCGCCCGTCGGCAAGCGCGGGCGCGGCGATGAAACCGGGCAGGATGGCCAGACCAAGCCCCCCGATCGCCATGTCGCGGATCGCCTCGCCATTGTTCATCGACAGCCGTCCCTGCACGACCGGGGACACAAAGCGGTCGCGGTCCTGAAACTGCCATAGCTGGCTGTTAGGCAGGTGGCTGTAGCCGATCACCTCATGATCGCGCAGATCGGCCAGTGTCCGGGGCCGACCCTTGCGTTCCAGATAGGCGGGGCTGGCGCAGACGACGCTTTCATCTTCGCACAGCTTGCGCTGCATCAGCGCCTTGTCGCGCATTTTGCCGATGCGGATGCCGATGTCGAAACCCTCGCGCGCAAGGTCCCGGGCGCGGTCGTCGTAATCGACGCTGATCTCAAGCTCGGGGTTCAGGGCGGCGAAACGGGCGATGATCGGACCCAGATGCATCACGCCAAAGGTCATCGGTGCGGCAATCGACAGGCTGCCGCGCAAGGGGGCAAGCCCGTCCATATCCCATGCGGTGCTTTCGGCGGCGGCAATCAGCTCGGTCAGCGCGGGGCGCAGACGTTCGGCCAGACGCAAAGCGGCCTCGGTCGGGGTGATGCGGCCGGCGTTGCGGCGAAACAGCGCCGCGCCCAGCGTGCCCTCAAGATCGGTGATCCGCTTGCTGACCACAGATTTAGACAGGTTCAGACGGGCGGCGGCGGCGGTGACGGTGCCAAGCTCCATCACCGTCAGAAATGTCTCAAGATCGTTCAGGTCATAGCGCATGGCGCAAGCTTACCTGCTGTGCCGGCGTTCGCAATAGGCGAACACAAGGTTCGCCGCCGCTGCTGTGGTGGAAACGGCCCCCATGCCCGATATTGGTGCCAAGAGAAAGGAGGCCCATCATGGAGCTCACCGGAATTCACCACCTGACGGCGATCACGGCGAATGCGCCCGGCAACAAACGGTTCTATACCGACACGCTGGGGCTGAGGCTGGTGAAAAAGACCGTCAATCAGGACGATACCAGCGCCTATCACCTGTTTTATGCTGACGGGCTGGCCCGTCCCGGCACTGACCTGACCTTTTTTGACTGGCCGGCAGCGCCTGAGCGGCGCGGGACGCATTCGATCAGCCGCACCGGATTGCGGGTTGCGGGCGACAGTCTGGACTTCTGGGCCGGGCGGCTGGCTGACCGCGGGCTGAGCCTTGGGCAGATTGCATCCCTCGACGGTCGCGCGAGCCTTGATTTCGAGGACCCCGAGGGCCAGCGTTTCCGTCTGACCGAGGATGCACCCGATGCCGTGACCGTGCCTTGGGAGAAAAGCCCGGTGCCGGCGCAGCATCAGATCCACGGGCTGGGGCCGATCACCATTTCGGTACCTGAACTTGCCCCGACCGAGCTCGTGCTGACCCAGGTCATGGGCCTGCGCAAGGTCCGCGACTATGCCAGCCCCGACGGGCAGGGCACGGTCCATGTCTATGAGATGGGGCAGGGCGGCCCTTCGGCCGAGCTGCATGTTGCGGTCCAGCCCGATCTGCCGGTGGCGCGTCCGGGTGCGGGCGGGGTGCATCACGTTGCTTTCCGCGTGCCCGACAAACCGGCGATCCACGAATGGGCGCGGCGTCTGTCCGATATGCGGGTGCCAAACTCGGGCGAGGTCGAACGTTACTATTTCCGCTCGCTCTATTTCCGCGAACCGGGTGGAAACCTGTTCGAGATCGCCAGCGACGACCCCGGTTTCGCCGTGGATGAGCCGTTGGAGAGCCTTGGCGAAACGCTGTCGCTGCCGCCCTTCCTGGAAGGTCAGCGCGCGATGATCGAGGCGCGACTGAAACCGCTGGACTAAGACGTACCCCCTGACATGAAAGGCCGTCGGAGCGATCCGGCGGCCTTTTTCATATGGCCCGGCGCCGATGGGAACGGTTGCGGCCGACGGGTGTTTGGTTCCATCCTGGCACACGCAACAGGACATAGGGGAGTGGGGAATGATCCAGCCGGACACGGACAAGCCTGCCTCAGAGCTGATTGACGCCCGGATCACAGAGCTGGGGGACTGGAGGGGTGAGACGCTGGCGCGGTTGCGCACCCTGATCCACGAGGCCGATCCCGAGGTGGTCGAGGAATGGAAATGGCGCGGCGTGCCGGTCTGGTCGCATGACGGCATCATCTGCACGGGCGAGACCTATAAGCAGGTGATCAAGATGACCTTCGCCAGAGGTGCGTCGCTTGAGGATCCCTCGGGTCTGTTTAATGCCGGTCTGGAGGGTAACACCCGCCGCGCCATCGATCTGCGCGCGGGTGACCAGATCGACGCCGGGGCGCTGAAGGCGCTGATCCGTGCCGCCGTGGCCCTGAACCAGAGCAAGAAAAAGGGGCGGCCAGAATGACCGCCCCGTCTTTTTGCTGATCTGACCGCCTTAGGCGGTTTTGGCACGCTGGGCGATGGTCGCCTCGGCCCACCAGCTCAGTTCATCGAGCATGGCGTTGAGCGAGGGCAGCAGGTTCGCCTCGACCTCGGTCATCTCGCCATTGGCGCCCAGCGGCGAGACCTTGAAGAAATCGCCCCCGCCCAGATGCACGGCATGGCGTAGCGGCACCATCTGCAACTCGACCGCGATGCCGCGCAAATGCTCGATGGCGCGGGCAGCACCGACACCGCCATAACCCATGGCTGCCGCCGGTTTGTGGTTCCATTCCTTATAAGCCTGATCCAGCGCGTTCTTGAGCGAGCCGCTGACCGAGTGGTTATATTCCGCAGTGACAAAGATATAGCCGTCGAACTCGGCAAGCTTTTGTTGCCATTTCACCGCGCGTGGGTCCTGCGACGGCACCCACAGGTTCGAGGCGACCTCGTCAAAAAGCGGCAGGTCATAGTCGCGCAGATCGACCAGTTCAAAGGTCATGTCCTCGCGCTTTTGCGCATTCTCCAGCAGCCAGGCGGCGGGTTTGTCGGCAAAGCGTGCGGCGCGGGTCGAGCCGATGATAATGGCGATATGGGGTTTGCGGGTCATGTTCGTGATCCTTTGTGATGATCTTTCGGGGGCCGGTTGCGGCCTTGGATAACTGTCGTGGTCTTAACCTGCCCCCTGCGGGGTTTCCGGGCAAGCCAACCGGCATCGGATACAGTGTTCGATATTTTGGAACGGCATGATGTCTGGGCAGAAACGGACAGGCGGGCCTTTTGACCCGCCTGCCGCTGTCATTCCCGGGGTGCCTGTCAGGCGCGGTCGATCCAGCTTTTCCCCTGTGCCAGATCCTCGGGCTGCAGCTCGTGCCCGGCGTCGAGCGTTTGCACCTCAAGCGCCGCGCCGCCATCCTGCAAGGCCCGTTCAAGCGCCGGTGCCATGCGCGCAAAGGGGTCACGCGCCCCGGTCAGCATCAGCACGCGACTGTCCTTTAGCGCCTGCGGCTCAAGGGTGGGGGGCTCTTCCAGCACCTGAATGCCCCGCAGCAGGACCGCACTGCGGATCAGGCCGGGATAAAGCTGCATCAGCGCCCCAAGCAGGTTCGCGCCGTTCGAATAGCCCAGATAGGTCAGCGCCGCCGGGTCCAGATCATAAGCCCGCGCCGCCTCGGCGATGAAGCCGGCAAAAGCTTCGGCCTCGGCCCGGATATCGGCCTGATCATAGGTCACGGCGTCATGGCGGCGGAACCAGCGGTTGATGCCTTCCTCGGATGAGCGGCCGCGCACGCCCAAAAGCGTGGCATTCGGTGCCATGCGATGGGCAAGCGGCATCAGATCGGATTCATTACCGCCGGTACCGTGCAGCAGGACGATGGTTTTGCCGTCCGGGCTGTCCGGCCGGTGAAAGCGATGGACGAAATGCAGATCTCGCATCGGTTGCCTTTCCTTTCCCGGAAGGGAGAATTGCGGCAGGATCACGCGCAGATCTTCGGCGCGGGCCGCGTCATGGGGCGGGACGAACAGCGCCTCGCCCAGATGTTCGGGGGCCTCGTCCACGGTGAATCCGGGGGCGTCGGTCGCATATTCCAAAAGTGTCCCCGCCGGTTCGCGCACATAAAGCGACAGGAAATATTTCCGGTCGTGCACGCTGGTCGCGTCGGTGCCCTTAAGCGCAAGCCGCATCTGACGCACCGCATCGGCATCGGCTGCGCGAAAGGCGACGTGATCCAGAATGCCGGTGCCGGGGATGCCGGGGAAAAAACCGGTGGCATCGCGGACGTCGATGATATCCGTGTCCGATTCCATACGCTGGATCGCGCCGCCTGCCGCGCCGGGCTGATAGCCAAAGCGGGTCAGAAACTCACGTGTCGCGACGGGCTGTTCGGTCAGGATGGTCACGCCGCGCAGCCGCGTCGGGGCGATCGGATCAGGCAGGGGAGCCGCCGCAGGCAGGGCTGCCCCGACCAGCTTGACGATCACGCCATCGGGGTCCTTGAGCCGCAATACGGTTTCGCCCTGTTCGCGCAGCGGCCCCTCGACCGGCACGCGCGCGGTCATGGCGCGGGTCAGCCAGTCGCCGATGCTGTCAGGGGGCACGGCAAGCGCGATTTCCGAGACCTGCCCATGGCCGACGCGGCCGGGTGCGCCGTCCTCCCACACCAGAAAAGTGATGAGAGAGCCGGGCGAGCCAAGCGCATCGCCATAAAACAGGTGCAGCTGTTCGGCATCCTCATAGCCTCCGGTGCGCTTGACCAGACGCAGGCCCAGAAAACCGGCGTAGAAATCGACATTGGCCTGAACCCGGCGGGTAATGCCGGTGACGTGATGGATGCCAGACAGCATGGTTTGTCTCCTCAGGCGCCCTCTTCGCGGGCGAGAACGGTTTGTACGGCCGGATCGGCCGCAATACGGTCATGCAGGGCTTGCACATTGGCCCAGCCGCTGATGCCTTCGGGCAGCACTTTCATGGCCCAACGCAGCATCGGGAAAGCATAGGCGTCGATCGCCGAGCGGCGGTCCAGAACCCATTCCCGCCCCTCAAGATGCGCATCAAGCTGCGCCAGCCGCTTGCGCACCAGCTTGCGCCCGGCCTCTTGTACCGCGTCGTGGTCGGCCTGTTCGCGGCTGGTGGTATAGCGCCGGGGGGTAAAGACCGGGAAAAAGGCCGGATGCAAATCGCCGGTGAAAAAGCTCGACCAGCGGTCAAATTCGGCCGAGGCGTGCAGATCGTCGCCGCCGCCCAGATCGGCCTGCGGGTGCTTGCGCACGAGGTGATGCAGGATCGCGCCCGCCTGGGTCAGGGTCCAGCCGTCATCCTCGCGCAGGACCGGAACGGCGCCAGCCGGGTTCACGGCCAACAGTTCGGGCGAGCCGAACTCGACCGCCACAGCCTCATAGGGCGTTCCGGTCCATTCCAGCACGATATGCGGTGCAAGCGAACATGCGCCGGCGTGATAAAACAGGGTGGGCATGAAATCCTCCGTCATCAGATGCGTTCAAGATAGCGTTGCACCGTGTTTCTCCAACCCGCAAGGGAGGGAACGTGGTGTTCTGCCCTATCGAACGCGCCGACGGAGGAGCGGTTCAGCCCTCAGGCGCTATGCGCGCCGGCTGACAGTTCGGCGACAAAGGACAGGATCTCGGGCACGGGGCGCCCCTCGCCGATCAGCTTGACGATGGCCGAGCCGACGACGCAGCCATCGGCAACGCTTGCCACCGCCCGCGCCGCTTCGGGGGTCGAGATGCCAAAGCCGACCACCACTGGCAGGTTGGCGCTGGCGCGGATGCGGGCGACCTCGGGCGCGACTTCGGCGGCATTGGCAGCGGGGCCCCCGGTGATGCCGGTGACCGAGACGTAATAGACAAAGCCGCTGGTGTTCTTGACCACCGCTGGCAGGCGACGGTCGTCAGTGGTCGGCGTAGCAAGGCGGATGAAGTTCAGCCCCACCTCGCGCGCGGGCAGGCACAGTTCGGCGTCTTCCTCGGGCGGCAGGTCGACGACGATCAGCCCGTCAACCCCGGCCTCGGCCGCATCGGCCAGAAAGCGCGGAACGCCACCTTCACGCGCATAGATCGGGTTGTAATAACCCATCAGCACGATTGGGGTGCTGTTGTTGTCGGCGCGAAAGGCCCGCACCATCTCCAGCACCCGGCTGACGCTGCCCCCAGCGGCCAGCGCACGCTGGCCCGCCGCCTGGATCGTGGCGCCATCCGCCATCGGGTCGGTAAAGGGCATGCCCAGCTCGATAATATCCACGCCTGCGTCGGGCAGGCCGCGCATGATTTCCAGTGAGCGGTCGAAATCCGGGTCGCAGCCCATCATGTAGGCGACAAAGGCCTTGCCGCCGGTTTCGGCCAGCCGCGCGAAAGTGTCGTCGATTCTGGTCATGCGCCTGTTCCCTCTTGTTCCGCACAGCCCTAGCCCGGCTTGAGGGGCAAGATCAACGGCCCGCCACTGGACTTGGGCGTCATGGACCCATAATAAGCGCGAAATTCCGGGAAAAAGGGGTGCATCATGGGCTTTCGCATGGGGATCGTCGGCCTGCCGAACGTAGGCAAATCGACGCTGTTCAACGCGCTGACGAAAACCGCAGCCGCTCAGGCTGCGAACTTTCCCTTCTGCACCATCGAGCCGAACGTCGGCGAAGTGGCGGTGCCCGACCCGCGGCTGGACAAGCTGGCCGAGATCGCGGGCTCAAAGCAGATCATCCCGACCCGCATCACATTCGTGGACATTGCCGGTCTGGTAAAGGGCGCAAGCAAGGGCGAGGGGCTGGGCAACCAGTTCCTGGCCAATATCCGCGAAGTGGATGCCATAGCCCATGTGCTGCGCTGTTTCGAAGATGACGACGTCACCCATGTCGAGGGCCGCGTCGATCCTCTTGCCGATGCCGATACCATCGAGACCGAGCTGATGATTGCAGACCTCGAATCTGTCGAGCGCCGGCTGGCCAATATCCAGCGCAAGCTCAAGGGTGGCGACAAGGATGCCGTGGCGCAGGAAAAGCTGCTCAAGGCCGCGCAGGCCGCGCTGGAATCGGGCAAGCCCGCCCGCACCGTTCAGGTTGCGGATGAGGATCGCAAGGCCTGGGACATGCTGCAGCTTCTGACCGCAAAGCCGGTGCTTTTCGTCTGCAACGTCGAAGAGGACAAGGCCGCAACCGGCAACTCTCAATCCGACCGCGTGGCGCAGATGGCGGCCGAGCAGGGTGCGGGTCATGTGGTGATTTCCGCCCGGATCGAGGAAGAGATCAGCCAGCTTCCCGCCGAGGAAGCGACCATGTTCCTTGAGGAAATGGGCCTGCATGAGGCCGGTCTCGACCGTCTTATCCGCGAAGGCTACAAGCTGCTGGGCCTTGAGACCTATTTCACCATCGGCCCCAAGGAGGCCCGCGCCTGGACCATTCACAAGGGTACGCCGGCCCCGCGTGCGGCGGGTGTGATCCATGGCGATTTCGAGCGCGGCTTTATCCGTGCCGAGACCATCGCCTATGAGGATTATGTCACCTACAAGGGCGAAGCCGGCGCGCGCGAGGCTGGCAAGCTGCGTGTCGAGGGCAAGTCCTATGTGGTGCAGGACGGCGACGTGCTGCACTTCCTGTTCAACGCCTGACGATTTCTTGCGGAGTTCAGTAAACCTCAGCAGTGCTCGTTGAATTAAGATTATTATTTAAAATATAGTTAAATCCGGTCTGCTGAGGTTTCCTGTCATTTATCCGCATCCAGAAAAGTTGGGGGGTACTCGTGTTCAACCGTGGGGGTGCTTCTCCCCATAGTGGAGTCCAGCGATGCCCCCCGAAGACCTGCCCATCGACACCAAGGTCAGGTCGGTCAGACCCACTGATCACGACCGGAAACTGTCTGATGGTGGTGGTCTGTTCCTGCTCATCAAGCTGACCGGCGGCAAGCTCTGACGGTGAAGGTACTGCTTTCAAGGCAAGGAAAACTTCTTTGCTATCGGCAGCTCTCCTCAAGTAAGCCCTGCGAATGCGCGCTGCCCGAGAAAAAGCGCGCACACTCGCCAGGCAAGGCGTCCACCCTGCCCATGAGCAGCAGCGGATCAAACAGAGCAACCTGGAAGTGCTGGAAGAACGCAGGCGCGCCCGTGCAAGCCCGCTCGCCAGGGTGGTCGAAGCGCACCTGGCCGAGATTGAACCGGTTTCGCCGCCAGTGCTACCGCACGAAGGAAGCGCGCATCCGAAAATACCTGTCGCCCAAATTCGACGGTAAGCCTATCAGCGCCTTTGGCGTCAAGCAGTTTCGCCTGCTGCCGGAAGAGTGCGAATCACGCGGTGCGTGGGCAGTCATCCATGTCAAAGGCGATCCTGTCAGCCATCTTTGAATCTGCCGTGGTGCGGGATCCGGCTGAATCAAACCCGATCCCCAACCTGCGCGGGCTGCTCCGTGTCCCGGTCAGCGAGAGCAAAGCCGCCATGACCCGCGAACAAATTCAAGGGTTATATCAGGCATTGCGAGGGCAGGGGTATCCAGAGGCCGCACTATGCTTTCGCCTGATCACCCAGACAGCTTGCCGTCCTGGCGAGGCTGAAAGAAAGCTCTTGCTCCAGAAATGGGTCAGCTATCTTGATGATACAGAAGGTGTCCCGACGTCGTGAAGGACCTGCTGCATGAGCCTGCATAATGACTCAGGTCGAAAGGCCTGAGTCATTACACTTCTGCGGAACAGCCGCAAGAAATTCTGGATCGTCTATGTAGCGAAATGGTCTTTAAAACCAAAGGCCGTTTATCGAGGCGAGTGTAAACCGAGTCGATTTCCTTCGGTGTCTAGAAATAATGCGAAGAAGCCACTTTCGTCGGCATGTGGTGTTTTGGGCACAAGTACTTCTCCACCGTTTTCCTCTATTTTTGATAAGACTACTTGCAGATCTTCGCCTGCATTCAAATATAGTGTAATTCCGGAGTTGGATGGCAAATAGCCCTCGCCTTCAATAATAACGCCAATCGTAGACTGTCCTTCATGTGGGAACAATCCCATCTTTATCCCTGGAATGTTCATGGTTTCAATGGGTGCAGAAAAAATGCTGCTGTAGAATTTTACAGCACGCTCTAAACTGGTCGCCGGGATCTCAAAAATTGATGCAAGGCTATGCATTATACTTCCCTCGAGATTGTACGTTTTACAGGATTATTTTGTGCTTTTATCGGGCACTGATTAAACATACATCAAGGGGATCGAAGTGAATTGTAAAAAAGCGACAAGGCAATTTATTTGTATATGAGTGAGGATAGCATCATGCTTTTTTCGCCAAAAAAATCACTCGGCCTTATCCCGGTGAATTCTTTAAAGTCTTTAATGAAATGAGATTGATCATAATAATTGCTTTCATGCGCTATATGAGTCAGGCGTCCTTCCTGGTTGATTAATGCCTTCAAGGCAGCTTGTAAGCGAATAACCTTGCATAATTGCTTTGGGCTGATGCCAACGATGTCCAGAAACTGCCTTTCCATCTGCCGTTTTTTGCTGTGATCTGAGTTTGTGATTTCGTTAATTGATATGTTTCCGTTTCTTGAAAATAGAGTTTTCACGGTCGCTTTTACAATACGCTCGATGGTGCGTTGATCGCTGAGTCTTGAAAAAAGAAATGCTTCCAATATATTGATTCGCTCACCCGTGGTTAAGGCTTCAATAATCTTCTGTTCCAGGCTTCTTGCTTCGTTGTGTTCAAATAAATCATAAATTGACGTCTCTTTATTTGTCAGACTTTTAATGGGTTTGGAAACGAAGCTGGAAAAGCTGTAAGGAAAGAAGCTCGCTGCAAAGGTGTGGACATAGCCGGTTGGTTGAATATAAAAAGGAGCAAGTGTCTGTCCAAGCACCATGGCGCGCGGTTGAATTATGTAATCATTCTCTGAGGTGTACCTCTTAATGTCATCGCCTAATATAAAGGCCATCTCAATACAGCCGTCAGGCACAACTCTTTGTTTTTCTGCGCTTTCTTCTGGGGAGACTTCTAGCGTCCAAAAGAACTTAACAAAAGAGGCCAAATCTTTACTTGGCTGAAATCTGCTGTAATTCATGAAGCCTCCAGAATCACATAACCATTTGATCGCTTGCTGAAGCGATCAATGCCTTGCAATCGGCCGAATAATTCAAAAGGGTACGACGAGAACTTGAGTTTCGCAGTTGGGGACATGATTGCGCGAAAGTAGCTACACCGACTGCTCCAGCTACACCACCCACTAGAATACACCCGCTGGGGTCAGTCTGCGGCAACGACCAACGCGCTCGGCGAGCGCATGAGCTGGTAGTACAACGAGCGAGGCCAGCGGCAGGCGTACCCGCCGATGGTACCGCGCAGCGCTACCAATACGACGCCCGGGGGCAGGTGAGCCACGTGCCGGTCGGCGGCGATGCATCTCTCTGGCCGGTCAGCCTGGAATACGACCTGTAGAGAACGCCTCACGCGCCTGAGCCACGCTGGCCACAGCCTGACCTTCGCTTGCGACCAGGCCGGGCGCCTTACGCGGCTTACCAATGAGAACGGCGAACACGCGACCTTCGCCTGGGACACCATGGACAGGCTCACCCAGGAAAGGCCAGATCGCCTGCTGTCCCCGAAAACTCGATGCGCAAATGGTGCGACGAGGCCGGACTGCCTTTTTTTTGCTGCCCATGGGTTGCGTAAGGCCATCTGTCGCCGGATCGCGGAGGCCGAAGGCGATGTGTTCAAGGTTATGGCGGTCAGCCGGTATACCGATATCAAAGAAGCACAAAAATACTGTGACCGTTTTAACCGTAAGGGCCAGACCAACTCGGCTATCACGGGCGTCCCCGACGAGGTGGTGGGCGAACCAAACCTGACTAACCCTTCTTAGCGGCCCGTCAAATACCCCTTCAACACCTTGAAAATAAATGGAAATGAAGGGATTTGGTAGGCCCGGAGGGACTCGAACCCCCAACCAAGGCGTTATGAGCGCCCTGCTCTGACCATTGAGCTACAGGCCCTGACCGGCGCCACCTTTGATCAAGGAAAGCGCCTTCGTCAAGGACGAGAACGCCAGAGTTCACGAAAAGCCGGACAATCCATATGCGCTTGAACAGCTGCCGCTCCTATGGGTTGATAGCGGCATCGATCCGCAGATTGCGGCACCAAACGGAGATCAGATCATGTCCAGACCCACCCTGATTGCCCCGCTGACCCTGGCGCTGATGGCTGCTTGGCCGGCGCTGGCGGCAGACCCCGACAGTTGTGCAACCGTCCGCCTGTCGGACCCCGGCTGGACGGATATCACTGCCACCAACGGCGTTGCTACGGCCGTGCTGCAGGGGCTGGGCTACAAGCCGCAGATATCCACTCTTTCGGTTCCGGTCGGCTATGAAGCACTGAAAACCGGCGATATCGACGTATTCCTGGGCAACTGGATGCCCGCTCAGCAGAAATTCCGCGACGACCTCGACGCCTCGGGCAAGACTCAGGAACTGGTCCAGAACCTGACTGGCGCGAAATTCACCCTTGCCGTTACCGACGTGGCTGCAGATCTGGGCGTGACGGATTTCGCTGGCCTTGACGCGCATAAGGATGCCTTCCAGGGCAAGATCTATGGTATTGAGCCCGGCGCCCCGGCGAACCAAAGCATCCAGAAGATGATCGAGGCGGACAAGTTCGGCCTCGCTGACTGGGAACTCGTCGAATCCAGCGAACAGGGCATGCTGGCGCAGGTACAGCGCAACGACAAGGCGGGCACCCCCTCGGTCTTTCTGGCCTGGGCGCCGCATCCGATGAACATCAAACTGAAAATTACCTATCTTGCCGGCGGAGACGAAGAGTTCGGCCCGGATTACGGCGGTGCGACCGTCCATACTTTGGCGCGCAAGGAATGGGTCGCGGCCTGCCCCAATGCCGCCAAACTGTTCAGCCAGCTGACCTTTACCGTCGATATGGAAAACCAATTGATGGGCAATATCCTTGATGATGGCGCGGACCCGACCGATGCCGCGAAAGAGTGGATCAGCCAAAATGATGAGACCGTAGGGAAATGGCTTGACGGGGTTACGACGCTGGACGGAAAACCCGGCGCCGAGGCAGTTCTGGCAGCGGTGAAGTAATTGAAACGTCCCAATATCCTGATCCTGATGGCCGATCAGCTGTCGGGGGTTTTGTTCCCCGACGGCCCGGCGGATTTCCTGCATGCTCCGAACCTCAGGGCGCTTGCGGAACGCTCGGTGCGCTATTCGAATGCCTATACGGCCAGCCCGCTTTGCGCGCCGGGACGCGCCAGCTTTATGTCAGGGCAGTTGCCCGGCAGGACCCGCGTTTATGACAACGCCGCAGAATTCGTCAGCGACATTCCAACCTATGCCCACCACCTGCGGCGCGCGGGCTGGCATACCTGCCTGTCGGGCAAGATGCATTTCGTCGGCCCCGACCAGCTTCATGGTTTCGAAGAGCGGCTGACAACCGATATCTACCCCGCTGATTTCGGCTGGACCCCCGACTATCGCAAACCGGGCGAGCGGATCGACTGGTGGTATCACAACCTCGGCTCGGTCACCGGCGCCGGAGTGGCCGAGATCACCAACCAATACGAATATGACGACGAGGTTGCCTTCCACGCCGCGCAAAAACTTTACGACCTGTCGCGGCGTCAGGATGACCGGCCATGGTGCCTGACGGTCAGCTTTACCCACCCTCACGACCCCTTTGTCGCGCGCAGGAAATACTGGGACCTCTACGAAGGCGCGCCCGAGCTTGAGCCGCCCGAGGCGATCCCATACGATCAGATGGACCCCCATTCGCAACGCCTTATGGACGCCTGCGACTGGCGCGCGTTCGAGATCACACCCGATCATATCCGGCGGGCGCGGCGCGGCTATTTCGCCAATATCTCCTATGTCGATGACAAGATCGGCGAGCTGCTGGACGTGCTCCGCCGCAGCCGGATGGAGGATGACACCATCATCCTCTTCGTATCCGACCATGGCGAGATGCTGGGTGAACGCGGCCTGTGGTTCAAGATGAGCTTCTTTGAAGGCTCGGCCCGGGTTCCGCTGATGATCTCGGTCCCAGGCGGCAAGACGGGGCGCGTCGACAAGCCTGTCTCGACGATAGATGTGCTGCCGACACTGTGCGACCTTGCAGGTATCTCGATGTCCGAGGTCAAGCCCTGGACCGATGGCTACTCTCTCGCGCAAGGGGCCGAGGGGCGCGGGCCGGTAGCGATGGAATATGCCGCCGAGGGCAGCATCGCCCCACTGGTGTGCCTGCGTGACGGCGACTGGAAATACATCGCCTGTCAGGCCGACCCGGAAATCCTCTACAATCTCGCCGAGGACCCGGCCGAACGCATCAACCGTGCAAACGACCCAGCTGCAGCCGAGGTGCTTACCCGTATGCGCGCAATAGCGGCAGAGCGCTGGGATCTCTCCGCCTTCGACGCGGCGGTGCGCGAAAGCCAGGCCCGCCGCTGGGTGGTCTATGAGGCTCTGCGCAACGGTGCCTATTTCCCCTGGGACTACCAACCGCTGATGCGCGCGTCCGAACGTTACATGCGCAACCATATGGATCTGAACGTGCTTGAGGAATCCAAGCGCTATCCAAGGGGCGAATGAATGCTCCCGCTCTCCCCCGGCAGATTTGCGGCCATCCGCCTAACGCCGGGGGAAGATCCTCTGACCGCGCTGCGCGCCTTGCAACGTCAGACCGGGGCGCAGGCCATGGCACTGGTCACCTGCGTCGGCAGCCTGACCCGTGCCGTCATCCGCCATGCAGACCAGCCCGACAGTACCAGCTATCAGGGCCATTTTGAGATCACGTCTCTGGTCGGCACGATCGACCCTGCCGGCCAGCACCTGCACCTGACCATCGCGGACAGCAAGGGACGCGCCTTCGGCGGCCACCTCCTGCCGGGATCACAGGTCTACACGACCGCGGAAATCGTGGTGGTGATCCTGGAGGGGCTGACCTTCAACCGCGCGCCCTGTCCCCTTTCGGGCTGTAACGAGCTGGTTGTGCACAAAACGCCGGACAAGGGATAAACCCATCCGCTTCTTTCGTGCCCAAATATCCTCGGCCAAAGGCCGAAACACCCCCTTACAAGCCGCACTGCTTTCGGAACTCTTAGTACCATCAGGGCGTTACTGCCCCGTTACCAGTCAAGAGGATTCCTCCCATGTCCGACCTGCTTGTTATTGCTTTCGACGACGAGACCACCGGTTTTGAACTGCGCACCGAGCTGGTGAAGATGCAAAAGGAATATCTGATCCAGCTTGAGGACGCGGTTGTCGTCACTCGCCCCTCGGCCGACGACATTCAGTTGCATCAGGCCGTCAACCTGACCGCCGCGGGCGCACTTGGCGGCGGGTTCTGGGGCACGCTGGTCGGGCTTGTATTCCTGAACCCGCTGATTGGCGCAGCGGTGGGTGCCGGGGCGGGCGCAATCGCCGGCAAACTGTCCGACATCGGCATCAACGACGATTTCATGCGTGAACTTGGCCATTCGATCCAGCCGGGCGGCTCGGCGGTCTTTATCCTTGTGCGCAAGATGACCGCTGACAAGGTGCTGGCGCGGCTCGAAGGTTTCCACCTGCGCGGCCGGGTCCTGCAAACTTCACTGCCCGACGCCGAAGAGGAACGGCTGCGTCAGGCTTTCGCCGGCGGCAAGCTCGGCTCGGCTTTGGGCCTGCCCCAGGCGGACCAACCGGCTGGCACGCCCACAGAGGCTGCCAAACCCGAAGCCTGAGGGTAATCAAGCAGCTCGGGCCCTGGCCTGAGCGCTTGACGCAAGGGGCATGGGCGTGACAGGACGCCTCCATGCCCCGCCGCATGGACATCATCGACCACCCCGAGGCGCAGCCTCATCCCCGCCCAGCCAAGCGCCGCGCGCGGCCGCTGCGGCGGCTGGTGCTTTGGCTGTGGTCATGGGTGCGCTGGATCGGGGCGCGACTTCTGGCGCTGATGTTCGTGCTGGTCTTTCTCTTTTCCTTCATCAACCCGCCGACCACCTGGACCATCATTCAGGGCCAACGTGAATTTCCCGGCCGGGCGACCCGCGAATGGACCGATCTGGACGAGATTTCGCCCCATATGCTGCGCGCCCTCGTCGCGGCCGAAGACGCCAATTTCTGCAATCACTGGGGTTTCGACATGGTCGAGATCCGGCGTGTCATTGCCTCGGGTTCATCTCGCGGCGCCTCCACCCTGACCCAGCAAACGGCAAAGAATGTCTTTCTGTGGCAGGGGCGCAGCTGGCCCCGCAAAGTGATGGAGACGATCTATACCCCGATGATCGAGGCACTGTGGTCCAAACGCCGCATCGTCGAGGTCTATCTGAACATCGCGGAATTCGGGCGTGGCATCTTTGGCATCAAGGCGGCGGCGGCGCATTATTTCCAGACGACGCCTGACAGGCTGACCCTGCGCCAGGCGGCAGCACTGGCCTCGATCCTGCCCTCGCCCCGCACGCGCAACCCGCAGACCGGATCGGCGCGCACCCGTTCAATCGTCAGCGGGGCCGAGACGATCCGCGCGGATGGCCGCGATTCCTGTCTGCTCCTGCCGCGCTGATCCGCCCATCCCGCGCCATGACAGTTGAAACTATACGTCCCGGGGCGTATCAACCACAGGCCCGAGAACGAAGCGGTTCCCCCCTGATGAATACCTCGTCGCCCAATTCCACGATTCGCCTTTACCACGTCGCCCTGTCGCCCTTTTGCCGCAAGGTGCGGCTGGTGCTGGCCGAAAAGCGGATCGAGGTCGAGCTGGTCGAGGACCGCTTTTGGGAGCCGGGCTCGGAAATTCTGCGCCGCAACCCGGCGGGCAAGCTGCCGGTTCTGCGCATGGACGGTCGGTTGATGGCCGAAAGCCAGGCGATCTGCGAATATCTGGACGAGATCCAGCCCCAGCCGCCGCTGATGCCCGTCATGGCGATCGAGCGTTACGAGGTTCGCCGCCTCTGCTCGTGGTTCGACGACAAGTTCAACGCCGAGGTGACCAAACCCGTGATGACCGAACGGGTGTGGAAAAAGGTCATGCGGCTGGGCTATCCCGATTCGCGCACCGTCAAGGCGGGGCTGTCGGCGATACGCTATCACCTCGATTACATGAAAAGCCTGCTTGAACATCGCCGCTGGCTGGCTGGCGATGTGATGACGCTGGCCGATTTCACCGCGGCGGCGCATCTGTCCTGCCTGGATTATATCTCGGACGTGGACTGGACCTATTCCTCCGAGGTTCAGGAATGGTACGCCAAGATCAAGTCGCGGCCGGCGTTCCGCAGCCTTCTGGCCGACCACCTGCCGGGCGTGCACCCGGCGCCGCATTATGCGCTGCTCGACTTCTAGGCTGACCGATCCGGCAGAAATCCGTTCGCGGCTCGAGGAACAGGCACGGGCCGAGGGTTTCTCGGCCCTTGGCATTTGCGCCCCCGACGCCGCCCCCGAACTGCCCCGACGCCTGGCCGAGTTTCTGGATCACGGCCGCCACGGCCAGATGGGCTGGATGGCCGAGCGGACGCATTGGCGCGCCTCACCCGCAAGCCTGTGGCCCGAAGCGCGCTCGATCATCATGCTGGCCGAGTTGTACACTCCCGAACATGACCCGATCGAGGTGCTGCGTCACAAGGATCGCGGCGCAGTCAGCGTCTATGCTCAGGGCAAGGATTACCACGATCTGGTCAAGAAGCGCCTCAAGCGGCTGGGCGGCTGGCTGGTCGGGCTGACCGGATGCGAAATCAAGGTCTTTGTCGACACTGCCCCGGTGATGGAAAAGCCGCTGGCACAGGCGGCGGGCCTTGGCTGGCAGGGCAAGCACACGAACCTTTTGTCGCGCGACCTCGGCAGCTGGTTCTTTCTGGGCGCGATCTTTACGACGCTGGACCTGCCCCGGGACGAGGCCGGGCACTCGCATTGCGGCTCATGCCGGGCCTGTCTTGACGCCTGCCCGACTGCGGCCTTTCCCGCGCCCTACCAGCTGGATGCGCGGCGCTGCATTTCCTACCTGACCATTGAGCACAAAGGGCCGGTCGATGCCGGACTGCGCCCGCTGCTTGGCAATCGCATCTATGGCTGCGACGACTGCCTTTCCGCCTGCCCGTGGAACAAATTTGCGCAGGCCGCGACCGAGCTGCGTTATCACGGTCCCCATGGAGCCCCGGCGCTTGCCGAGCTGGCACAGCTTGATGACGCCGGCTTTCGCGCCCGGTTCTCGGGCAGCCCGATCAAGCGCATCGGCCGCGACCGGATGGTGCGCAATGTGCTTTATGCGATAGGCAACTCGGGGCTTGCGCAACTGCGCCCGCTGGCCGAAGCATTGCAGCATGACCCCGACCCGGCGGTCGCCGATGCGGCACGCTGGGCTTGTGAGCAATTGCCATGACCCAACCCGACAGCCCGTCACAAAGCCTGCACCACAGCCGGGTCCCAAGCGCGGTTCAGCGCCCGCTGCAAAGCCCGCTGCGAGGCATCGTGCTGAAATGTCTCAGCGTAGTGGTGTTCACGCTGATGGCCTCGATCGTCAAGGCAACCGCCCGCGACGGGCTTGGCGTGCCGCCGGGCCAACAGGTCTTTTTCCGCTCGCTCTTTGCCATCCCGGTGATCCTGATCTGGCTCGCCTGGCGGCATGAACTTGGCGTGGGGCTGAAAACCTTTCGCCCGATGGGACATCTGTACCGGGGCATCATAGGTACCGCCGCCATGGGGATGGGCTTCTGGGCGCTGGCCCTGCTGCCCTTTCCCGAGGTGACGGCCATCGGCTATGCCGCCCCCCTGCTGACTGTAATCTTTGCCGCGATGTTTCTGGGCGAGGATGTGCGGCTGTTCCGCCTTTCGATGGTGGTGCTGGGGCTGATCGGGGTGGTGATCGTGCTGTCCCCCCGCCTGACTTTTGGCAATGCCGGAATGGGGTACAAGGAAAGCCTGGGTGCCATGGTCACGCTGTCGGGCGCCGCCTGCACGGCGCTGGCCCAGATCTTTATCCGCAAACTCGTGCAGGAAGAGCGGACCTCGTCCATCGTCTTTTGGTTCTCGGTCACCTCGACGCTGCTGGGGCTGCTGACGATCCCTTTTGGCTGGGTGATGCCCGATGCGAAAACCGCGGCGCTGCTTGTCACCATAGGGCTGCTGGGCGGGCTGGGTCAGATCCTGTTGACCTCGGCCTATCGCTATGCAGATGCGTCTCTGGTCGCGCCTTTCGAATATGCCTCGATGCTGCTGGCAATTCTGATCGGCTGGTTCATCTTTGACGAGGCACCGACCGTGGTGATGCTGGCCGGGGCAGCGCTGGTCATCACGGCCGGTATCCTGATCATCTGGCGCGAGCGTCAGCTGGGGCTTGAACGCAACCGCCAGCGCAAGGCCATGACCCCGCAGGGTTAGACCTGATCGCCATTCAAGGTTCCCAAATCGGCTGATGAGTGCTTCACAGGCCTCCGTGTTGAGCACGGAGGCCTGTGAAGCGGAGACGAAACGATATGAGCTGAGCGACGGACAGTGGGACAGGATCGCATCGCTGCTTGCTGGCAAAGCTGGCGATCCCGGCCGGACCGGGGCTGA
>Ga0182743_1000782_pt1 | contig 35615 bp, 31 predicted proteins | sample eDN3rd30CKraftOP_FD_128522 | JGI IMG/M metagenome (GOLD analysis project Ga0182743, IMG submission 128522) | Enriched Organic Plus compost microbial communities from Emeryville, California, USA - eDNA 3rd pass 30_C Kraft OP (version 2) (version 2) ... | reverse complement strand
GGCTGGGCCGACGCCGAACACCAGTTCGGACCGGTCCATGGCGCGAATATAGGCGTCCTGGGCCGGGGTACGGGCGACGATGGTGGCCTTGCGCGTGGCGATCTGGGCCATGCGCACCTTGCCCTTCTTCTCCATGGTGGGAAGCGTGAGCTGGCTGTCCTCGGTCTCGATCATGCGGATGACGCCATCGACATCGGCGATCTCGATGGCGCGGCCCTCTTCGAGCGTTGCATAGAGCGATTCGAGCACTCGCCGCGCCTGGTCGACGGCAGAGGCCGGACCCTTGAGCATCACGTGATTGCCGCGCGGGGTAGCCTGCACGGCGAGGCGCTGTTCGATCAGCGCAAGATTCTGATCGAAATCCCCGTAAAGCTGGGAAACGAGCCGGTTGTCTTCAAAAGCCAGTTCGAGTTGGGACAAGGTTGCGTTGTCGGTCGGCAAATGCCTGCTCAAACTTAGTTGCTCCGGGCGAAAGATCGAGACTCAACAAGGCTAGCAGAATTGCGTTCCATTCCCATGACAATCTTGCCACTCAGGGAATTATTTCCAACGTCGATGATTTCGACCGGCTGGATGGTGCCGATGAGGTGCTCGGGCGCATCCAGGTGCACTGCCTGCAGGTAGGGCGAGCGTCCGCCGAGCTGTCCGGGCATGCGGCCCTTGCGCTCGAGCAGCACGTCGAGCGTGCGCCCCACGCAGGAGCGGTTGAACGCGCGCTGCTGCTCGATGACGAGGGCCTGCAGCCGCGCCAGACGCTCGACCTTGACCTCTTCGGGCACCTGTTCGTCCATGCTCGCGCCCGGCGTGCCGGGGCGGGTCGAATATTTGAACGAGAAGGCCGAGGCATATTGCGCCTCGCGGATGATGGCGAGCGTCGCCTCGAAATCTTCCTCGGTTTCGCCCGGGAAGCCGACGATGAAGTCGCCCGAAAGCGCCATGTCCGGGCGCGCCGCCTTGATGCGCTCGATGAGCCGCAAATATTCGTCGCGGTCGTGCCGGCGGTTCATGGCCTTGAGGATGCGGTCCGAGCCCGACTGCACCGGCAGGTGCAGGTACGGCATGAGCTTGTCGAGGTCGCGATGCGCCTCGATCAGCGCATCGTCCATGTCGCGCGGATGGCTGGTGGTGTAGCGCAGGCGTTCAAGCCCGGGGATTTCGGCGAGCCCGTGCAGCAACTCGCCCAGGCCCATGGCCCGTCCGGATTCGGTCAGCCCATGATAGGCATTCACGTTCTGGCCGAGGAGCGTGAGTTCCCGGACGCCGGCCTCAACAAGGTTCCTGGCCTCGGCCAGCACCTGGTTTACCGGGCGCGAGACTTCGGCGCCGCGCGTATAGGGCACCACGCAGAACGAGCAGAACTTGTCGCACCCTTCCTGGACGGTGAGGAAGGCCGTGAGCCCGCGCGAAATCGTGACTTCCTTCCTGGGCGCCGGCAGGTGCTCGAACTTGTCCTCGGGCGGAAACTCGGTATCGACCACCTGCCCGCCGAGCGCCTTGGCCACCAGGTCCGGCAGGCGATGGTAGGATTGCGGTCCGAACACGAGATCCACGGCCGGCGAGCGGCGGATGATTTCCTCGCCCTCGGCCTGCGCCACGCATCCGGCGACCCCGATCATCATGTCTTCGCCCGCGGCCCGGCGCTCGTCGCGCAGCTCCTTGAGGCGTCCGAGCTCGGAAAACACCTTCTCGGAAGCCTTTTCGCGGATATGGCAGGTGTTGAGCACCACCAGGTCCGCCGACTCCAGCTCCGTGGTCGGCACATAGCCGTGCGGCGCCAGCGCGTCCGCCATGCGGTCGCTGTCGTAGACGTTCATCTGGCAACCATAGGTCTTGATGAAGAGCTTTTTGGGCGCTGGGTCTGTCATGGGGCGGCGTCTTAGCAGGAAATGACCGACCGCGCCAATGGGAAGGGGCGCCCGCCGGACGCGGGAGGTCTACTCGGCCGCCACCGGCAGCGGCAGGCCGCGGTTGAGCGCCACCAGCATGCGGCGCACGTCGGTTTCGGCGGCCTTGGCGATGACCTTGCGATCGTCGGTGGCCGACACCTGCCGGGCCACCCCGAAGGCCAGCGTCACGTCCTTGGTGGGACCCGAGAGGATCTCGCGGATGTTCTGCTTGACCGACTTGGACTTGATCCAGGCGATGAACGAGCGCTCGTTGCGCGATACCGGCAGGCCCTGGAGGCGCGTATAGGCGATGGTCAGCGGCTGCACGTAGACATCCGCCGCCCCGGCATCGGCCATGGCGTGCTGGGCCGCCCCGATCAGCGCCGAGCGGAACGGCAGCACATGCGTGCCGATGTCGGACTGGCCTTCGGCGAACAGCAGCACCGCCGAGCCCTTGGCCAGGTGCGCGCCCATCTCGCGGCTGGCGCGCCCGGCGTCCGAGCGCTTCTTGCGGTCCACGAACAGCGTGCGCTGGAGCGAGGCCATGAAGCCGACGAACGGCCAGTCGCGGATTTCGCTCTTGGCCACGAAGGTCACGTCCGCCACCGAGCCGATGGCGATGATGTCGGTCCAGGAGATGTGGTTGGAGACGAGGAGCGTCGGCTTGCCGGTCTCGGGCTTGCCCACCACCGTGACCTTCAGCCCCAGGAACATGCAGCCGGCCCTGTGGAAGAGGCGCGGCCAGAAGTTCCAGTCCAGCCCCAGCTTGGTGATCACCCACTGGGAGGGAATGCCCACCAGCATGATGGGGATGTAGACGAAGATGAAGAAGAGGCTGCGGAAGATCACTTCTTGGAGCCCTTTTCGAGCGGCACGGCGTAGAGTTCGAGACGGTGGTCGACGAGCCTGTAGCCCAGCCGCTTGGCGATGACTTCCTGGATGGCCTCGATTTCCTCGTTGCGGAATTCGATGACCTTTCCCGAGCGGATATCGATCAGGTGGTCGTGATGCTCGTCCGGGATGAGCTCGAACCGGGCGCGCCCGTCCTTGAAGTCGTGCTTGGTGACGAGCCCGGCTTCCTCGAAGAGGTTCACGGTGCGGTAGACCGTCGAGAGCGAGATCTTGGGGTCGATGCGCGAGGCGCGGTTATAGAGCTCCTCGACATCGGGATGGTCGTCGCTCTGCTCGATGACCTGCGCGATCACGCGCCGCTGGTCGGTCATGCGCATGCCGCGTGCGGCGCACTGATCTTCCAGCGTTGCTGTAGCTTGAGAATTCATCGTCGGCCCCTTTCCCCCGGGGTTATCCAAGATCGCGCGCCATGACAAGGGCGGTGGCGGCGCTCCCGTCGGGCCGTGGATAATAGCCTTTTCTGCTGCCGATTTCGCCAAAACCGTGCCGGCGGTAAAGCTTGATGGCCGGCTGGTTCTCGGCATCGACTTCGAGGAACATCTTGCGCACCGGCGACATCATCAGGTCATCGAACGTGGCGCGCAGCAGTGCCGCCCCCACGCCCCTGGCGCGCCACTTCCTGTCGACGACGATGGTGAGCAGTTCCGCCTCGTCCCCGGCCAGCCGCAGCATGGCGAACCCGGCCACTTTCTTGTGGCCGGCGTCGCACGCCACATAGGCGGGCGTATTGGCCTCCATCAGGTAGGCCGAAAAATCCTCGCGCGGCCAGCCGCGGTAGAACCCGCCCGCATGCAGCTTCGCCAGCGTTTCGGCGTCTTCCATCCGGCCCGGTTCGATATGCAGCCCCCCGGGGGCCATCCAGAGCTTCATCATGGCGTCAGTTTCACGTGAATCATGGGCGTCCGACCCGGGCGACCCGCGCCTTTTCCTGCGGCTTGGCGTCGGCATCGCGGATATAGGCGGCCTCGGGCGGATAGGCCGCAGGCTCGAGCGTGGCGGCAAGGCGCGCCAGCGCCCCGATATCGACGAATGGGCTTTCGATGACCTCGGCGCCGGCCGGAATGCGCCCGCGCGCCTCGTCCATCGGCAGGATGGCCGCTTCGCTCGCCGGAATGGCCGGGCCCGAAAACAGCTGGAAATACGCCTCGCCGCGTCGCGCATCGAGCAGTACGGCCGATGGCCTGCACTGCGTGCCCAGCGAAATCGCCATGAGGCTGGGGACCCCGACCACCGGGATGGAAAGCGCCAGGCCCAGCCCGCGTGCCGCCGAAAGCCCGATTCGCAGGCCCGTGAACGAGCCCGGCCCGGTGGTGACGGCAATGCGCGTCAGCGCGCCATAGGCCAGCCCGTTGCGCGCCAGGAGGGCATCGATGCGATCAAAGAGGATTTCGGCATGGCCCTGCGCGATCTCGTCGACCGACACGTCGAGTTTTTCACCTGCGAGCAGCGCCAGTTGCAGGCGCGGCGCGGCGGTATCGATGGCAAGAATGGCGGGGGCTGAAACGCTCATGGGGGAGAGATAGTCTCCCCCATGGTCAAAGTCGAGATCGGGTGGCGTTGGCCCCGGTCCTGATCCTAGACCTGGGCGACCTGTTCGACGCCCGGCACGAAGTGGCGGAGCAGGTTCTCGATGCCGTTGCGCAGCGTCGCCGTCGAGGACGGGCAACCCGAGCAGGCGCCCTGCATGTGCAGGAACACCGTGCCGTCGCGAAAACCCTTGAAGGTGATGTCGCCGCCATCCATGGCCACTGCCGGGCGCACGCGCGTCGCCAGCAGTTCCTTGATGACTTCCACCGTCTCGCTGTCGGCCTCGTCGAAGAATTCCTCACCGCCCGAAACGGCGCTCTCGGCGGTCTCGTTGTCGGCGATCACCGGCTTGCCCGAGAGGAAATGCTCCATGATCACGCCCAGGATCGCCGGCTTGATATGGGCCCAGTTGGTGTCGTCCTTGGAGACGGCCACGAAATCGGAGCCGAGGAACACCCCGGTCACGCCCGAAACTTCAAAGAGCGCCGCCGCCAGCGGGGAGATCGCCGCGCTGTCCAGGCTCCGGAAGTCGCGCGGTTCGCCCACCAGCACCTCGCGTCCGGGCAGGAACTTGAGAGTCGCCGGATTGGGGGTGGCTTCGGTCTGGATGAACATGGCGGAGGTCCCTGGGTTTTTGGCAGCGCACTGCCTTTAGAACGCTTCTAAAATAGTTTCTCGATCGGCGCGGCGCAAGGTATTTTGAAACCCCGGGCTTGTCCAATGCGCTCCACGCATGGCAGCGACCAAGCGCCGCGCTGACGTCCGGGCCGCGCCGGCCTAGAACCCCATCATGATCAGGTTCTTCCGCGCCATCGGGCTCATCGAGGGCATCACCACCCTCGTGCTCTTCCTCATCGCCATGCCGCTCAAGTATCTTGCCGGCGATCCGAGCTGGGTGCCCCATGCCGGGGCCATCCACGGCCTGGCCTTTCTCGCCTATATCGCCGCATTGCTCGTGTGCCTGCGCGGCTATGGGCTTTCGGCCTGGGACTGGGCGCGCACGACGCTTGCCGCCTTCATCCCCTTCGGGACCTTCCTCAACGATCCCTTTCTCAAGCGCAAGCAGCGCGAAATCGAGGCGGCCTAGCAGACCGCCACGATTTCCTCATCGCTCATCGAGCCGGGCACCACCGTCACCAGCACGTGGATGCGGCTGTTGCCGGCAAAGTGGGCGATCAGCGGATTGGGGCCTTCCGAATTGTTGGCGGCGGCCAGCACCAGAATGGCGATGCCCGGGTCCTGGTTGATCACGGCCTCGATCTGGTCGGCCGGCCGGCCTTCGCGGATCACCGTCTCGGTCTTGATCGAGCCGATCTCGGCGATGCGGCGCAGGCGCTTGTTGAGGTTCTGTTCGGCCCCTTCGAGCGCCTCGGCGCGCAGCACGTCCTCCACGCCCAGGCCCTGGAAGCCCGGCGGCTCGATCACCGACATCAGCACCACCGTGCCGCCGGTGCGCCTGGTGCGGTAGGCGGCAAAGGTCAGCGCCCGGTCGCACTCCTCGCTGTCGTCGATGAACACGAGAAACTTGCGCCGGTATTCGCTTTCGATTTCAGCCAAGACGCTGCCCCCGTCGCTTCCTGTCGGAGCGCCCATCATCCCACTGCCCGATGCGTCCGGCAAGATCAGCGGATGAAACCGACGATCTTGCGGACTTCCGCCATGGTGGTTTCGGCCCGCGCCCGCGCCCGGTCGGCGCCGTCGCGCAGGATGCCGTCGATGGTCGCCGGATCGCTCACCAGGCGCTTCATTTCGCTCGAGACCGGCCCCAGCGTCGCCACGGCGAGGTCGGCCAGCGCCGGCTTGAACACGCCCCAGCCCTGGCCGCCGAATTCCTTGAGCACCTCGGCCTTGGTCTTGTCCGAGAGTGCCGCGTAGATGCCAACCAGGTTATCGGCCTCGGCGCGCCCCTTGAGGCCCTCGACCTCGCTCGGCAGCGCCTCGGGGTCGGTGGTGGCGCGCTTGATCTTCTTGGCGATGCCGTCCGCGTCATCGAGCAGCGAGATGCGCGACTGGTCGGAGGGATCGGACTTGCTCATCTTCTTGGTGCCGTCGCGCAGCGACATGATGCGCGTGGCCGGCCCGGCGATCATCGGCTCGGTGATGGGGAAATATTCCGCATCCAGCCCCTGTTCGGCGATCGAGGCGGCATAGTCGTTGTTGAACTTCTGGGCGATGTCGCGCGTGAGCTCGAGATGCTGCTTCTGGTCGTCGCCCACGGGCACGTGGGTGGCCTTGTAGAGCAGGATGTCGGCCGCCATCAGCGAGGGATAGGCGAGCAGGCCCAGCGAGACGTTTTCCGAGTTCTTGCCGGCTTTGTCCTTGAACTGGGTCATCCGGTACATCCACCCGATGCGGGCGATGCAGTTGAACACCCAGGCGAGCTCGGCATGCTCGATCACCTGGCTCTGGTTGAAGACGATGGCCTTCTTGGGGTCGACCCCGGCCGCGATATAGGCGGCGGCGACTTCGCGCGTGGCGCGGCGCAGGTCGTTTGGCTCCTGCCAGACGGTGATGGCATGCATGTCGACCACGCAATAGAGGCAGTCGTACTGGTCCTGCAGCGGCACGAAGCGGCGGATGGCGCCGAGATAATTGCCGAGATGCAGGTCGCCCGAAGGCTGGATGCCGGAGAACACGCGCTGGGTGAAGGCCATGGCTGGAACAGTCTCGTTATGGAAGCGGACGAGGGGGCTTATCGCAAGAAGCGGGCGCAAAGCGCAAGGGCATCAGGCGGTTCGCCGGCGCAGGCGCTTGAGCAGCATGCCCAGCGGCTGCACCCGCGTCACATGGACGAGGGCGAAGTAGAAGGCCATGCCGAACGCGACGAGGAACCCCAGCGCCACGAGCTGGACGAGGATGTTGGCGGCAAAGAGCGGCGCCATCGCCGTCGAGAGGCCCCAGAGCACCGCCGCCATGGCCACCGAAATGGCCACGATCACCGCATGCCGGCGCCATTCGGCCGCCCCGAGCGCGAAATGGCGGCGCCGGTAGAGGAAGAAGGCGAGCAGCACCGTATTGACCCAGGCCGCCGCCGAAGTGGCGATGGCGATGCCCACATGCTGCAGGCTCGGGAACAGCGCCAGCGACACGGCGATGTTGACCGCCACCGAGATGGCCGCGAAGATCGTCGGGGTCACCGTGTCCTCGCGCGCGAAAAACCCCGGCTGCAGCACGCGGATGAGCACATAGGCCGGCAGGCCCGCCGCGAACCAGACCAGCACCTTGGCGGTCTCGACCGTATCGTAGGCGGTGAACTCGCCGCGCTCGAAGAGCACGTGCACGATCGGCTGCGCCAGGGCGATGAGCGCGGTGGCGGCCGGCATCGAGAGCAGCATCGAGATGAGCAGCGCCTGCGTCTGGGAGGCCTCGGCCTCCTTGAAGCGCTGGCCGGCCAGGTGCCGGGAGAGCTCGGGCAGCAGCACCGTGCCTATGGCGATGCCGATGATCCCGAGCGGGAGCTGGTAGAGCCGGTCGGCGTAATAGATCAGCGCCATGGCGCTGGGCGCGCCCGAGGCGATGATCGTGCCCACGAACAGGTTCACCTGCGTGATGCCACCCGCGATGATGGCCGGCACCGCCCGGATCCAGAAGCGCTGGACCTCGCTATCGAATTTCGGCCAGACGAACTTGGGCACGAAGCGGGCCCGCCGGATGGCGACATAGACGAAGGCGAGCTGGGCCACCCCGCCCGCCAGCGTGCCGATCGCCACCCAGATCGCCGTCTCGACATCGGTCTTGGGCGCCCCGATCACCAGCGGCGCCATGAAGGCGATCATCACGATATTGAGCAGCACCGGCGCGAAGGCCGCCGCCGTGAAGCGGTTGAGCGCATTGAGGATCGCCGCATAGGCCGCCATCAGCGACATGCACATGAGGTAGGGGAAGCAGATCCGCGTCAGCAGCACCGTGAGCTCGAACTTTTGCGGATCGTCGGTGAAGCCGGGCACGAACGGCACCAGCACCCAGGGCATGAAGATCTCGACCAGAACGGTGACCACCGCCACCACCAACACCAGCCAGGAGATGATGCGCGAGGCCCAGGCCCGCGCCGGGTCCTCGCCTTCCTGCTCCAGGGACTTGGAGAACATCGGAATGAAGGCGGTGTTGAACGCCCCTTCCGCGAAGAGGCGCCGGAAGAGGTTGGGGAAGCGGAAGGCGGCGACATAGGCGTCGGCCGCAAAGCCGGTGCCGAGCACCGCCGCCACCAGCGCGTCGCGCACGAAGCCCAGCACGCGGCTGCCGACCGTCCAACCGCCGACGCTTAGGAAATTGCGGTAAAGGCTCACGCGTCAGCCGTTCGCCATGAGCTGCTGGCGCCGCTCATCGACCGGTTTGGGATGGAACACCGTCAGCAGCCGGTCGCGGATGCGGTTCTGGCGGGCTTTCGAATCGATCTTATGGCCGGTAAGGTCCGTGACGTAGAAGACGTCCACGGCCTTTTCGCCATAGGTGCCGATATGGGCCGAGCCGATGGTGAGGTTGAGGTCCGAGATTTCGCGCGTGAGGTCGTGCAGCAGGCCTGTGCGATCGAGACCGGAAAGCTCGATCACCGTGAACTTTTCCGATAGCGCGTTGGAGACCAGCACCTCGGCGGGCAGCGAGAAGGGCTTGAGGCGCCGGTTGTGTCGGCTTTCCTTGCCCAGATCGATCAGGATCTGCCGCTTGCCCTGCAGCAATTGCTTGGTGGTCTCGATGATGCGGGTGGCGCGCACCTTTTCGTCCTCGTCCGAGGTGAAGGCGCGGCGCAGCCGGAAGGTGTCGATGGCGCGCCCGTCCCGGGTCGAGAAGATCTGCGCCCCGATGATGGAGGCCTCGCTCATCGTGCAGGCGCCGGCAATGAGCGAAAGCAGGCGCGGGTGGTCGGGGGTGTAGAAGGAGACTTCGGTGATGCCCTCGAAGGCCTGGACGCGGATCGAGCCGGCGAAGGGCTGCCCGGCGGCGTCGGCGGCGCGGATCATCTTGGCATGCTCGACCTGCAGCTCGGGCTCGGCGCGCAGCCAGTAATGGTTGTAGTGCCGGGCCGTATAGGCTTCCACCTCCTCGGGCGGCCAGGCGGTGAGCGCGGCGGCCAGCGCCCGCTTGGCCTCGGTGACCCGATGCTCCTGGGAGACCTGGGAATGCCCGCCCGACAGCAGCGGCTCGGTGGCGTAGTAGAGGGCGCGCAGGAGCGAACCCTTCCAGCCCGTCCATACGCCCGGGCCAACCGCGCGGATATCGCAGGCGGTCAGGATCATCAGCAGCGCCAGGCGCTGGGGCGACTGCACCACCTCGGCAAAGGCCTTGGCGGTCTCGGGGTCCTGGATGTCGCGCGACTGGGCCACTTCGCTCATGAGCAGGTGGTGCTGGACCAGCCAGGCCACCGTCTCCGTCTCGGCCGGCGAGAGCGCCAGGCGCTGGCAGAATTTCCGCGCGATGCGCGCACCGGCCGTCGAATGGTCCTCCGGCCGCCCCTTGGCGATGTCGTGGAGGAAAAGCGCCACGTAGAGCAGGCGCGTGTCGTTGAGATGGGGCAGCAGCTCGTGGGTCAGCGGCAGCTCGTCGCGCAGCCCCCCGTTGGCGATCTGGGCCATCACGCCCACCGCCCGGATCAGGTGCTCGTCCACCGTATAGTGGTGGTACATGTTGAACTGCATCAGGGCGACGATCTTGCCGAAATCGGGCACGAACTTGCCCAGCACCCCGCTCTCGTTCATCTGGCGCAGGATGCGCTCGACCGATTGCGGCGAGGTCAGGATGTCGAGGAAATTGGCATTGGCCTTGGGGTTGGCCCGCAGGTCGGCGTCGATGAGGCGCAGCGAGCGGCGGATTTCCTTGATCGCGTCGGGATGGAACAGCAATTCGTGCCGCCCGGCGACCAGGAACATGCGGATGAGGTTGACCGGATCCTTGCGGAAGACGTCGGGCGCCGCGATGTTGAGCCGGCCCGTATCGATGATGAAATCGGGCTCGCCCTTGATCTTCTGCTTGCCCGAGCGGAACGGGGCCAGCACCCGCCCCACCAGGTCCATGTCCTTGACGTGGTTGAACTCGAGGCTGGCGCAGAAGATGCGCGTCAGGTCGCCTACGTCCTTGGCCACGAGGAAATAGCGTTTCATGAAGCGCTCGACGCCCAGCATGCCGACGCGGTCGGCATAGCCCAGGCGTTCGGCCAGTTCCGGCTGTACGTCGAAGGTCAGCTTCTCGTCGGCCCGGCCGGTGAGGAAATGCAGGTTGCACCGCACAGCCCAGAGGAAATCCTCGGCGCGCTGGAACTGGCGATATTCCTCGGCCGAAAACACGCCCTTCTCGACCAGTTCCTCGGCGGTCTTGACCTGGTAGAAATACTTGCCGATCCAGAAGAGCGTATTGAGGTCGCGCAGGCCCCCCTTGCCGTCCTTGATATTGGGCTCGACCACATAGCGCGTATTGCCCATCTGGCGGTGGCGTTCGTCGCGCTCGGCCATCTTGGCGGCGATGAACTCGGCCCCGGTCTTGGGCATGATCTCGGTCTCGAAGCGCTTGACCAGCGTATCGAAGAGCGGCCGGTCCCCGGTGAGGTAGCGCGCCTCGAGCGTGGCCGTGCGCACGGTCATGTCCGAGCGCGCCATGCGGATGCATTCGTCCACGGATCGGACGGCATGGCCGACCTTCTGGCCCAGGTCCCAGAGCATGTAGAGGATGTATTCGGTGACCTGCTCGCCCCAGGGGGTCTGCTTATAGGGCAGGATGAAGAGCAGATCGATGTCCGAGCCAGGCGCCAGCGTCCCGCGGCCATAGCCGCCGACCGCCGCCAGCGCGATGTTCTCGGCCCCGGACGGATTGTCGACCGGATAGACCCGGGTAATGGCATAGGCGTGGATGGCGCAGATGATCTCGTCTTCGGCCGTGGCCAGGTTCTGGGCGCATTTGAGCCCCTTGCCGGTGGCCTTGAGCTCGGCTTCCGCCTGCTGGCGCGCCTCGGCCAGGGTCTTGCGCAGATGCGCCAGCACGATGGCGCGCGCTTCGCGCGACCGGGGCGAAAGCTCGCCCACTTCCCGGTCGAGTTCGGCGACGAGGGCGCTTGCCGGGGTGACGGCGAAGATCGGTTTTCGCGGGCGAGTTTCAGCTTCGGCGAGCGGCATCGCGGATTTTCTTGAGCTCGTAGATGATGTCGATCGCCTGGCGCGGCGTCAGTTCGTCGGGTCGGAGCTGGTCGAGCATGTCGTTGAGGGGGTCGGCGCTGACCGCACGTGTCTCTTGGGGCGGCTGGTGAGCAAACAGTGGCAGATCGTCCAGTACTTGTGTCGGGGCTCCAGAAGAACGTGCCTCAAGCAGAGTAAGCACTTGCCGGGCGCGACGCAACACCGGCTCGGGCAGACCCGCCAGCTTGGCCACCTGGATGCCGTAGGAGCGATCGGCGGCGCCTTCAGCGACTTCGTGCAGGAACACGACATCCCCCTCCCATTCCCGAACCTTCATGGTGTGGTTGGAAACTCTAGAGAGTGTCTTTGAAAGCGCGGTTAATTCGTGGAAGTGCGTAGCGAAGAGCGCCCGGCAACCGGTCGTCTCGTGCAGGGCCTCCACTGTCGCCCAAGCAATTGAAAGACCGTCGAAAGTCGCCGTTCCCCGGCCGATCTCGTCCAGGATCACCAGCGAGCGCCGCGTGGCCCGGTTGAGGATGGCCGCGGTCTCGACCATCTCGACCATGAAGGTGGAGCGGCCGTGGGCGATGTCGTCCGATGCTCCGACGCGCGAGAACACCCGGTCGACGATCCCCATATGGGCGCGCGTCGCCGGCACGTAGCTGCCGGTCTGGGCCAGGATGGCGATCAGGGCATTTTGTCGCAGGAAGGTCGACTTGCCGCCCATATTGGGTCCGGTGACCAGCCAGAGCTTGCCGCCGCCCAGCGCGTCGCTGCCCGAAAGGTCCGCCTCGTTGGCGACGAAGCTCTGGCCTTCGCCCGCCACCATCGCCTCGACCACCGGATGGCGTCCGGCCTCGATCTCGAAGGCCAGCGAATTGTCGATCATCGGCCGGGAGAAATTGCGCGTCGCCGCCAGGTGCGCCAGTCCGGCATGCACATCGAGCTCCGCCAGCGCGTCGGCGGTGGCCCGCAGGAGCTCGGTCCGCCCCAGCACCGCTTCGCGCAGGCGCGCAAAGGTGCGCGTCTCGATCTCGAGGGAAGCTTCGTGCGCCCGCGCGATCCGCCCCTCGAGATCGGCGAGTTCCCCGGTGGTGAAGCGCATGGCATTGGCCAGGGTCTGGCGGTGGATGAACTGGGCGCGATGGGGGTCTTCGAGCAGCCGCCCGCCATGGGCCGCCGGCACTTCGACGAAATAGCCCAGGACGCCGTTGTGGCGGATCTTGAGGCTCTTGACGTCGGTTTCCTCGATGAGCCGCGCCTGGAGGGCGGCCACCACTTCGCGGGTTTCCGAGGCCAGCGCCCGTTCGGCATCGAGCCCGTTGTCGTAGCCGCGCCGCACGAACCCGCCGTCGCGCGCCAGCAGCGGCGGCTCGTCCTCGATGGCCGAGCGCAGGTCCGCCGCCAGGTCCTGCGGCGCCTCCTCGAGGGCTTGGGCAATGGCGCGAAGACCTGCCGGCGCTTCGTCGAGCGCGGCGAGGCGCACCGCCAGGTCCCCGGCCTGCCCGATGGCTGCGCCGATGGCATTGAGATCACGCGGCCCGCCACGATCGAGGGCCAGGCGCGTGAGCGCGCGTGTCAGGTCCGGCACCGACTTGAGCCCGGTCCGCAGCCGTTCGTTGAGCACGGGCTCCTCGAGCAGTGCCGTCACGCAATCGAGCCGCGCATTGATCGCCTGCGGCTCGCACAGCGGGGCGGCCAGTCGCCGCGCCAGCAGGCGCGACCCCGGCGGGGTGACGCAAAGGTCGATCTCGCCCAGCAGCGAGCCCTTGCGCCCGCCGCGCTGCGTTTCGAGCAGTTCGAGCGAGGCGCGCGTCGCCTGGTCGATGGCCATATGCGCCGAAACGCGCTCGGCCGCGGGCGGGCGCAGCGCCAGCGCCTGGCCCTTCTGGCTTTCCAGCACATAGGCGAGAAGCGCCCCCAGCGCCGCGCGGGACGGGCGCGAATAAGCGCTCGGATCGACCGCGCCCGCCTCGAACGAGGACGTAATCCGTTCGGCCGCCTTTTCGCTGTCGAAGAGATCGGGATCGACCTTGACCAGCGCCCCCGCCGGCAGCGTGACATGGGCCTGCCCCAGGGCCAGGATGGTGGCTTCGCTGGCGAGCAGCTCCACCGGATCGATGCGCGCCAGCTCGTCGGCGACGACGCCGGCCGGCAGGTCGATGACGGCGGTTTCGCCCGTCGACACGTCGGTCCAGGCCAGCGCGTAGTCGGCCTCCCCGTGCCGGATCATCGCGAGCGCCGCCAGGTAGTTGGAGGCGCGCGCCGGCAGCAGGTCGTCCTCGGTGAGCGTCCCCGCAGTCACCAGGCGCACCACGTCGCGCTTTACCACCGATTTCGAGCCGCGCTTCTTGGCCTCGGCCGGGTCTTCCACCTGCTCGCACACCGCGACGCGATGGCCCAGCGCGATCAGCTTCTTGAGATAGTCCTGCGCCGCGTGGACCGGCACGCCGCACATCTGGATGTCCTCGCCCAGATGCTTGCCGCGTTTGGTGAGCACGATGCCCAGTGCCTGGCTGGCGATCTCGGCATCCTCGAAGAACAGCTCGTAGAAATCGCCCATCCGGTAGAACAGCAGGTATCCCGGATTGATCGCCTTGATCTCGAAATACTGCGCCATCATCGGCGTCAGCGCCACGGGTGCGGCAGGGGCGGGGCTGGAATCGTAGGGCGCCTGATCCATGAGACTGCAATTTGACCGGAGGAAGCGGCCAAGCTAGGGCAGTCAGCCCCCAAAGTGAACCGCTTGCGCTCCGGTTTTGCCCGAAAATCTCTGGCTCGCGATGCCGGCGGGATCGCCCCCGCCGGCTCGCCTCTCAGACGTACCGGTCGCTCGGATCGTGCACCGGCCGGTAGACGAAATAGTCGAAGTCGGCCGGGCTGGCGGTGCCGTTGAGGTCGTGCGCCGCCACGCCGACGAACGCTCCGGTAAAGCTGCCGTGCTCGGCATGCCCGCCGCACTCGTCGGAAAGGATCGAGGCATCCAGGACCGGTCCAATCGGCTGCAGGTTCTCGCCCTCCAGGGCGTAGAAGAACTGCAGCGCCGCACCGCGGATGGTGAGTGCCAGCCGCACCTTCCCCTCATTGGGGATGGTCACCGGCGCCGCCGGGAAGCGCAGCTTCCCATCCGGGAAACTGGCTTCCGAGGACATGATCAGCAATTCGCGCTGCCCGTCCGAATGCGCCGTCACCGCCAGGTAGAAGAAGTTGTAGCGCCCGTAATAAGCCACGAGCCCGGCCATGGTGCGCTCGTCGGTCGCCGCGAAATCGACCACTGTCTCGGCATCGTAGGAAAAATGCGTCTGGCGCCGGGCGACGAGCGCCTGCTCGAACCACGAGCCGATCGATTCCCGCCCGAACAAGCGCAGCTTGCCGTTCTCGAGCCGGAAGATGCGGTCGGTTTCCGGCGTGCGCAGCCACTGGAAATCCTTGTGCAACTCGCCATCGAAAGCGTAGCGCTGCTCGGCCCAGTACCTTGCCTCGTCGCGCGTGCCGGGCACCTCGACTTCGAGCGCCGGCACGTTGGTGCCGTGCTTGAGCCAGAGCCAGTCGTCGTCCCGCCACTCCGCTTCCTGGATCGCCGTCTCGCGCCCCAGGACGCAGCGGCGCTTCTGGGTGGTCGGCCTGCCGGTGAGGTGGACGATATAGGTCTTGCCGTCGGGCGTCTCGACCCAGTCGCCATGCCCGGCCCGCTGCAGCTTGTTGAGCGGGCTGTCCTTGGCGGTGACGACATATTTTTCCGGATGCGTCTCGTAGGGCCCGTCGATCGAGCGCGAGCGGGCGAAAGTCACCGCGTGGTCGTAACCCGTGCCGCCCTCGGCGGTCATCAGGTAGTACCAGGGCCGCCCGTCCTTGCCGTTGCGCTTATAGAGATGCGGCCCCTCGACGAGCTTGAGGTCCGTGCCCTTGTAGATGTTCTTGACCGGCCCCACGAGCTTTTGCGCCTCGTGGTCGTATTCCTGCAGCGCGATGCCGGCAAAGAGCAGCGGGCGCACCCGGTGGTCCCAGAGCATGTTGACGAACCACTTCCGGCCGTCCTCGTCATGGAAGAGCGAGGGATCGAAGCCCGAGGAATTCATGTAGATCGGGTCCGACCACGGCCCTTCGATCGAGGGCGCGGTGACCAGGTAGTTGTGCGCGTCCTTGAACGAGCCGTCCTTGCGCTTGACGTCGGTATAGATGAGCCAGAACAGCCCATCCGCGTAGGAAAGGCACGGGGCCCAGATGCCGCAGCTGTCGGGATCACCGCGCATGTCGAGCTGGCTCTTGCGGTTGAGCGGGCGCGTCACCAGCTCCCAGTTCGCCAGGTCGCGCGAATGGTGGATCTGCACGCCCGGGTACCATTCGAAGGTCGAGGTGGCGATGTAATAGTCCTCCCCGACGCGCAGGATGGACGGGTCCGGGTTGAACCCGGGCAGGATGGGGTTTGTGATCTTGGGCATGGGCCTGTTTTCCGAAGGGAAAAACCCTCCCCGCGCCGGGCGCCGGGAGGGTTGTCTGGGTCAGACGAACCGGTTGATGAGGTTCTCGAGATATTCCTGCTGCCCCGAGCGCGGCTGGGGATTGAGGTTCTCCTTCTCGACCCGCGCGGCCAGGTCGTCCAGCGAGCGCTCGCCCTTGAGGATCGCCTGGCCTTCGGGGGTCTGCCAGCCGGCGTAGCGGGCATCGACCGCCTTGTCGTAGGTGCCGTCCTCGATAAGGGCCGCCGCCGCCTTGAGCGAACGGGCCAGCACGTCGAGCCCGCCGACATGGCCGTGCAGCAGGTCAGACGGGTCGAGCGACTGGCGGCGCACCTTGGCGTCGAAGTTGAAGCCGCCCTTGCCCAGTCCGCCATTCTTGAGGATCTGGTAGAAGGCCAGCGTCGTCTCGGGCACCGAATTGGGGAACTGGTCGGTATCCCAGCCCGATTGCAGGTCGTTGCGGTTGGCGTCGACCGAACCCAGGATGCCCAGCGAGGCGGCTACGGCCAGTTCGTGCTCGAACGAGTGGTTGGCCAGGAACGCGTGGCCGACCTCGATATTGCACTTTACCTCGTTCTCGAAGCCGTACTTCTTGAGGAACCCGTAGACCGTCGAGACATCGAAGTCGTACTGGTGCTTGGACGGCTCCTGCGGCTTGGGCTCGATCAGGATCTGGCCGTCGAACCCGATCTTCTTGGCGTGGTTGATGACGAGGTCGATGAACCGCGCCATCTGGTCCATTTCCTGGCCGATCTTGGTATTGAGCAGCGTCTCGTAGCCCTCGCGCCCACCCCAGAGCACATAGTTCGAGCCCCCCAGATCCTTGGTGATCTCGAGCACGTTCTTCACCTGCGCGGCGGCGTACACGAAGACATCCGGATCCGGATTGGTGGCGGCGCCCGACATGTAGCGGCGGTTGGAGAAAAGATTGGCCGTGCCCCAGAGCAGCCGGGTGCGGCTCGTCTCCATCTTGCGCGCGAAAACCTCGGCGATGGCGCGCACGTTCCTGTTGCTCTCGGCCAGCGAAGCGCCTTCAGGGGCGATGTCGCGGTCGTGGAAGCAGAAGAAGGGAATGTCGAGAAGATCGAAGAGCTCGAAGGCGACGTCGGCCTTGAGCCGGGCATGGTCCATCGAATCCCCGAACCACGGCCGGTCGAACGTGCGCCCGCCGAACGGGTCCCCGCCTTCCCAGGCGAAGGTGTGCCAATAGGCGACGGCGGGGCGGATATGGTCCTCCATCCGCTTGCCCATCACCATCTCGTCCTTGTTGTAGAAACGATAGGCGAGGGGGTTGGCGCTCTGCGGCCCCTCGAACTTTACCGGGCTGATGCCCTTGAAAAAATCGGTCACGAACGTGCCTCCTCGATAGGTTCGTAAAGGGCGCGATAGCGCCCATATTGGTTGGCATAGGCCTCGGCGAGTCCCGCCTCGGGCTCGACGACGGATTTGATGGCCGGGCGGGTCATGACGGTGGCGGGGTCCGCGCCCTCGGCGGCGCACAGCCCCAGCCGCGCCGCGCCGAACGCGCCGCCATAGTCCCCGTCATGGGGCAGGGCGATGGGCATGTTGAGATTGGTCGCCAGCATCCTGAGCCAGAGGTTCGATCGCGATCCCCCGCCCACGGCCAAGAGATAGTCGATGCTGGTGCCGGCATCGCTCAGCACCCGCTGGCAGTCGCGGAAGGCGAAGGTCACGCCCTCCATCACCGCCTGCGCCAGCCGCGCCGGGTCGGAAAGGTGCGACAGCCCCACGAAGGCGCCGCGCGCATTGGCATTGTTGTGCGGCGTGCGCTCGCCGGAAAGATAAGGCAGGAAGATTTCTTCGCCCGGCCCGGTGAAGCGGGCCTCGGCCTCGCCCGCGAGCCGCGCCGCGTCCTGTCCGGTCAGCTTGGAGAGCCAGTTGAGGCTGTCGGTGGCCGAAAGGATCACCCCCATCTGGTGCCAGGTGTCGGGAATGGCGTGGCAGAAGGCGTGCACGGCCCCCGCCGTATTGGGCCGGAAGCGGTCGTTTGAAACGAAGAGCACGCCGGACGTACCGAGCGAAACGAAGCCCTCGCCCGGCCGGATCGCCCCGATGCCGCAGGCCGAGGCGGCGTTGTCCCCGCCGCCGCCCGCCACCACCACCGGCCCGGCAATGCCCCAGCGCTTGATGAGTTCGGCCTTGAGGTCGCCCGAAGGCGCGCTGCCCTCGACGAGGCTCGGCATGTGCGAGCGCTCGAGCCCCGTGGCCCGGAGCAGGGCGTCGGACCAGTCGCGCTTGCCCACATCGAGCCAGAGCGTGCCCGAGGCATCCGACATTTCCGATACGAATTCGCCCGTCAGCAGGAACCGCACATAATCCTTGGGCAGCAGCACCTTGGCGGTGCGCGCAAAGATCTCCGGCTCGTGCTTGCGTACCCAGAGGAGCTTTGGCGCCGTGAAGCCGGGCATGGCGATATTGCCGGCGATCTCGCGCAGGCGCGGTTCCGCCGCCTCCATCTCGGCGCATTCGGCAAACGCGCGCCCGTCGTTCCAGAGAATGGCGGGACGCAGCACCTTGTCGTCCTTGTCGAGAAGCGTGGCGCCATGCATCTGGCCGGAAAGGCCGAGCCCGCGCAGTGCCGACATCTCGGCCGGATGGTCGGCCGCCAGCCTGTCGACCGCCGCCAGCAGTGCCGTCCACCAGTCCTCGGCCCGCTGCTCGGACCAGCCCGGCTGCGGCCGGAACACGTCCAGCCCGCTCGTCGCCTCGCCCAGCAGCCGGCCCTTTTCGTCCATCAGGATCGCCTTGACCCCGGACGTGCCGATATCGATGCCCAGATAGGTCATGAGGCACGTACCTCAGACCTGGCAAAATACGTCATCCCGCTCCTCCCGTCCCGTTCAATGGGGCCTGTTGATGACTGGAAAACCATTGCGTCCGGCACCTCCCGACGCCGGACAGCGTCTTCTTATCGCAGATTGTCGCGCAGGAAAATCCCGATTGCAATCGGACTGCGCTGGCCCTCTCCCTCGCCGCCGCGCGCGGAGCCGGCCGCCAATGCGCGGGCGGCGGCGATGGCGGCGCGGATCTCGCCTTCCGGGTTCTGGTCCAGCACCACGTCGATCACGCCCTCGCGCAGGCCCCGGCTGGTCGAGGGCGTGAGCTCGTGCGCCACGACCCGCATCGTGCCCGCGCGCCCCGCCGCCGCCAGCGCGTCGATGAGGCCGGCATTGCCCGCGCCCAGGTTATAGAGCCCTGCAAGGTCGGGATGGGCCGCCAGCAGCCGCGTCACCGCCTCCCCGGTCTGGCTGGCCTCGTCATGGCCCTCCATCGGCCCCACGGCCACGAGGCCCGCAAACTCCTGCGCCAGCACCTGGGAAAAACCCTCGAGGCGCTCGCGATGGTCGCGCAGGTCGAGTGAGCCGGCCACCAGCCCCACCTTGCCGCCCTGCGGCAGGAACCGGCCGAGCAGCGAGGCCGCGGTGCGCCCGGCCGCCACGTTGTCGATGCCGATGAAGGCACGCCGCCGCGAGCCGGGCAGGTCCGAGACCAGCGTCATCACCACGATGCCGCGGCGCGAGGCGTCTTCGACCGCCTGGCGCACCATGTCGTCCTCGGTGGCCACGATCACCGCGCAGTCGCACGAGCGCGCTTCCAGCCCGTCCAGCGTCGCCTTTAGGTCCGACGGGTCGAGAGCCCGCACGGGGCCGGCCGAAATCTCGACGCGCTGCCCACGCGCCTCGCGCGCCTGCCGCTCGATGGCGGCGTTGAGATTGCCCATGAATTCGTTCGAGCCGGAGGGGATGAGGAAGCGGATGCGCAGGTCCTTGGCGCGCGCCAGCAGCGAGGCGGAAAGATCGCGCCGGAAGTCGAGCGCCTTGATGGCGTCCTCGACCTTCTGGGCGGTTTCCGGCCGCACGCCGGGCCGTCCGTTCAGCACCCGATCGACCGTCGCCAGCGAAACCCCGGCTTCGCGCGCCACGTCGTGCACGGTCGCCCGCCTGCCCTCCAGTCCGGTATCCACGCCTTCGCTCAACCCGCTCCCCCCTTTTTGAAACGACACTCGACCCTTGAGGCACGCCCGTCAACTCCGGCGTGTTTCCCGAAAACTTTCCCGGGACCCCGTACTTTTCCCTCGGCCAAAACCCCTGTATCACCTCGGACCCTAGAGGGGAGGGTTCCATCCATGGCCATCGCGGTTTCCAGCTTCGGCGAGTACGAGGGCAAGCGCGTCGATCAATTCCGCCTGAAGAGCGATACGGGCGTAGAGGTCGACATCATCGGCTTCGGCGTTGCGGTGCGCGATTGGCGCGTCCCGGTCAAGGGTGTGCCGCGCTCGGTCGTGCTCGGATTTGAGGATTTTCCCGCCTATCCCGCCCACAGCCCGCATTTCGGTGCCGTCGCCGGACGCGTCGCCAACCGCATCGCCGGCTCCAGCTTCGTCATCGATGGCAAAACCTACAGCGTCCCCGCCAATGAAGGTCCCAATAGCCTCCACGGCGGCCCGGAGGGCCTCGGTCGCCAGGTCTGGGACGGGGAGGCCGACAGCGCCGCCAACAGCGTCCGGTTCCGCTTCTTGTCTCCCGATGGCGCCGCCGGCTACCCCGGCAATGTCAATTTTTCGGCCACCTATACGTTGGCCGGCAATCGCCTGCGGCTCGAGTTTGCCGCCACCACCGACCGCAAGACCCCGATCAGCCTGGTCCAGCACCAGTATTTCAATCTCTCGGGCGCCCAGACCGTGCTCGACCACAGCTATCGCTTCGCCGCCAGCGCCTTCACAGAAAACGGCGAAGACCTGCTGCCGACCGGCGTCATCCGCCCGGTCGATGCCACCAAATGGGATTTCCGCACCGCCCGCGCCCTGCGCGACGCCTCCGGCCAGCCTGTGGCGTTCGATGGCAATCTCGTGCTCGACAACGGGCGCGACCTCAGCGAGCCCGTCGCCGTCGTCACCGGCGATGACGGGGCGCTCACCCTCAAGCTCCGGACCGACCGCCCTGGCCTCCAGTTCTATAACGGGGTCTATACCGATATGCCCGTGCCGGGCCTGGGCGGGCGCACCTACAAGCACTTCTCGGGCTTCTGCCTCGAGGACCAGGCGTTCCCCGACGCCGTGCACCGGCCCTATTTCCCCAACGTCATCTATTCGCCCGATCGCCCCTATTCGCACTGGTGCGAATTCGAGATCGCGTAACGAAAAAGGGCGGCCCGCAAGCCGCCCTTCCCATTTTTCCCTGATCCCGTTCAGAACCGCTGCGGACCGGCCGGCTTGTTGCCCACGATCTCGTCGATCCGCGCCATGACCTCGGCCGTCACCTTGTCCTTGTGGGCGAGCGCGGCGAGGTTGTCCTCCAGCTGGGAAAGGCGCGAGGCGCCCAGGATCACCGTGGAGACATGCGGGTTGTAGAGGCACCAGAGCAGCGACAGGTGCGTCAGCGAAATGCCGATTTCCCCGGCCAGCTCCGCCAGTTCCTTGACCTGCGCCTGCTTCTCGCGCCCGTCCGGGGTCGACCAGCGCTCCTTGAGCCATTCGTAGCCGGGCAGGTTGAGCCGGCTGTCATTGGGAATGCCTTCCAGGTACTTGCCCGTCAGGATCCCCGAGGCCAGCGGCGACCAGATCGTCGTGCCCAGTCCGAAGAGTTCGTAGAGCGGCAGGAAGTCGCCCTCGACCTTGCGGCGCTCGAGGATGTTGTATTGCGGCTGTTCCATGGTCGGTGGCGTCAGCCCATAGGCCCGCGCCACGCCCCAGGCTTCGGTGAGCTGCTGGGCCGTCCATTCCGAGGTTCCCCAGTAGAGGATCTTGCCCTGGGTGATGAGCGCATCCATGGCGCGCACCGTTTCCTCGATCGGAGTGTCAACGTCGGGCCGGTGGCAGAAATAGAGGTCGAGATAGTCCACCTGCAGGCGCTTGAGCGCGGCGTTGCAGGCATCGGTCACGTGCTTGCGCGAAAGACCCTTCTGGGTCGGCTTGCTGCCGCCCCAGAACACCTTGGAGGAGACGATATAGCTGTCCCGCCCCCAGCCCAGGTCCTTCAGGGCATCGCCCATGAGCTTTTCGGAATTGCCCTGTTCGTAGCCCTCGGCATTGTCGAAGAAGTTGATGCCCGCGTCATAGGCCGCGGTCATCAGCGATTTGGCGTCGCCCCCGTCCACCTGCTTGCCGAACGTCACCCACGATCCGAAGGAGAATTCGCTGACCTTGAGGCCCGATTTGCCAAGGCGCCGGTATTCCATGGTCTTTCCATTCATGTGCTTGAAGTATGGTAGCCGCCTTCTAGCAGACTGGGCGAGTCGGCTCAAACCGCGGGGCAGGGGGCTTCGTCTTGCGTTGGGGCAGGCGAAGCGCTATATAGGCGCCAACATCAATGGCTCTCTTAAGGGAGTGGGTGCCAACCGGCCCCGCTCTTTTTTATTACCTGCAAAGACCCTATGGCTTTCGATCTCAACGAGAAACGCTACATCAAGGAAACCGGGCTCGAGGCGCGCATCGCCGCCATCGTCGAGCCCGTCGCCAACGACCTGGGCTTTTCGCTGGTGCGCGTGAAGGTCACGCAGGAAAACGGCTGCACGCTCCAGATCATGGCCGAGGACGAGAACGGCCGCTTCACCATCCAGGATTGCGAGGCGCTCTCGAAAGACCTCAATCCGATTCTGGATGTCGAGGACCCGATCGACCGCGAATATCACCTGGAAGTGTCCTCGCCCGGCATCGACCGTCCGCTGGTGCGCGCCCGCGATTTCCGGACCTATATCGGCCACGAGGCCCGCATCGAGCTCACCGATCCGGTCGAGGGCGACCGCAAGCGCTATCGCGGGCTCATCGCCGCGGTCGATGACGAGAGCTTTACCATCACCCTGCCCGATGCCCCGGCCGGGACCGATCCCGACCACCGCCTGCCGCTTTCGGCCCTTGCCGAGGCCAAGCTGATCATGACCGACAAGCTCATGGACATGGCCCGCATCGACCAGGAAGAGGCCCCGATCGACGACGACGAGGAAATCGAGACCGTCGAAGTCGATCCCGAAGACGAATCCACGACGAACTGACGCCGCCCGCTGCGGATCATAGAGGAGCAAACACAAATGGCCGTTAGCGCGAACAGACTCGAGCTGCTGCAGATCGCAGACGCCGTCGCCCGCGAAAAGTCGATCGACCGCATGGTCGTGATCGAAGCCATGCAGGATGCCATCGAGAAGGCCGCCAAGGCCCGTTACGGCGCCGAGACCGAAATCAAGGCCGAGATCAACCCGCGTTCGGGCGAACTGCGCCTGTGGCGCCTGCTCGAGATTGTCGAGCATGTCGAGGAGCCCGGCCGCCAGGTCGATCTCAAGACCGCCAAGTCCAAGTCGCCCGACGCCAAGATCGGCGATTTCCTCACCGAGCCGCTGCCGCCCATCGAATTCGGCCGCATCGCCGCCCAGTCGGCCAAGCAGGTCATCGTCCAGAAGGTGCGCGACGCCGAGCGCGAGCGCATGTATGACGAATATTCCAGCCGCATCGGCGAGATCGTCAACGGCACCGTCAAGCGCGTCGAATATGGCAACGTCATCGTCGATCTGGGCCGTGGCGAAGCCATCATCCGCCGCGACGAGCTGATCCCGCGCGAAATGTTCCGCTACGGCGACCGCGTGCGCGCCTATGTCTACGACGTGCGCCGCGAGCAGCGCGGTCCGCAGATCTTCCTTTCGCGCACCCATCCCCAGTTCATGGCCAAGCTCTTCATGCAGGAAGTGCCGGAAATCTATGACGGGATCATCACGATTCGTTCGATCGCCCGTGATCCGGGTTCGCGCGCCAAGATCGCCGTGACCTCCTCGGATTCCTCGATCGACCCGGTCGGGGCGTGCGTGGGTATGCGCGGCTCGCGCGTCCAGGCGGTCGTGGCCGAGCTCCAGGGCGAGAAGATCGACATCATTCCCTGGACCGAGAACATCGCCGACCTCGTGGTCTCGGCCCTGCAGCCGGCCGATGTGGCCAAGGTCGTGCTCGACGAGCAGGCCGAGCGCATCGAGGTCGTGGTGCCCGACGAGCAGCTCTCGCTCGCCATCGGTCGCCGCGGCCAGAACGTGCGCCTGGCCAGCCAGCTCATCGGCTGGGATATCGACATCCTCACCGAGCAGGAAGAGTCCGAGCGCCGCCAGAAGGAATTCACCGAGCGTTCGGAATTGTTCATGAACGCCCTTGATGTTGACGAGATGGTTGCCCAACTATTGGCTTCCGAAGGCTTCTCGTCGGTCGAGGAACTGGCCTATATCGATGTGAGCGAAATCGCTTCGATCGAAGGCTTCGACGAGGAAACCGCGGCCGAAATCCAGAACCGTGCTGCCGAATACCTCGCCGCCATCGACCGCGCGTTCGACGAAGAGCGCATCAAGCTTGGCGTTGCCGACGAGCTCTACGAGATCCCCGGCCTCACCGCCGGCATGCTCGTGGCCCTGGGCAAGGATGGCATCAAGACCATCGAGGACTTTGCCGGTTGCGCCTCTGACGACCTGATCGGCTGGACCGAGCGCGTCAATGGCGAGGTCAAGCGCTACGAAGGCACGCTCAAGGATTTCCCGGTCTCTCGCGAAGAGGCCGAGGACATGATCCTGCAGGCGCGCATCAAGGCGGGCTGGATCACGGCCGACGAAGTCGTCGAGGACGAGGCGGCCCTGGAAGGCGACGTCGAGGGCGAGGAGCGGGCCTGATCGGTCGGTCGGGACGAAGGGCACCTTTCCGATGCCGCGTCGCGAAGAGACCATCAGGCAATGCGCCCTGACCCGTGAGGAAAAGCCGGTCGCGGACCTTATCCGGTTCGTGGTCGGCCCCGACGAGGTCCTGGTGCCCGATACGGATGCCAAGGCCGAGGGGCGGGGCGTGTGGATCACGCTCTCGCAGGCCTCGGTCGCCGAAGCGGTTAGGAAGAAGGCCTTCACCAAAAGCCTCAAAGCTCAGGTGATCGTGCCGGACGACCTTGCCGAGCTGACCAGAACGAGGCTAGAACAGCGCCTTCTTGGCGCACTGGGTCTGGCCCGCAAGGCTGGCCAGTTGCTGACGGGAGCCGCCAAGGTGCGCGGTGCGATCGACAAGGGCGATATCCTCGCCCTTCTGACCGCCACCGACGCCGCCGAGGACGGCAGGGCCAAGCTCCTGGGCGCATTGCGCGCCCGTGAGCGGCAGGCAGAAGAGGCTGGATTCGGGGCGCCGCCGGTACCCCATTTCGAGTTGCTCGATTCCGAGCAATTGGGTTTGGCACTCGGCCTCGAAAATGTGATACATGCTGCGCTCACGAAAGGGGCGGCAGCCCAATCGGCGCTTGCGCGGGCTCAAAGACTCGCCCGCTACGTCGCCGGAAACTGAAGCGACCGGACGTCCCTCCAAGAGAGTTCTTCGCTTCGCAAGACGAGATAGAGACGCGAGTACATGGCTGATAGTGACGACACCAATACGGGCGCAGGCGGTAAGAAGACCCTGACATTGAAGGGTGGTCCCTCTTCGGGATCGCGCCCCGGCATGTCGCGGCCCTCGCGCACTGTCGTCGTCGAAAAGCGCACGCGGCGCTTCGGCGCGCCTGGAGCGCCCGGTTCATCCAATCCGTCCCAGGCAGGCTCTCCCCGTCCCCAGGGCGGTCCGGGCTCGCCCGGCGGTCAGCGTCCCGGCCAGCCCGGCGGGCGTCCGCAGCAGCGTTCGTCCCAGTCGAACCGTCCGGCACCCGGCCTGACCTCGAACGAGGCCGAGGCGCGCAATCGCGTCCTGCGTGAAGCGGCGGCCCGTGCCGCCGACGAGCAGGCCCGTTTCGCCGCCGAGGAGGCGCGCCGCATCGAGGACGATGCCCGCCGTCGCCAGGTTCGCGAAGACGCCGCCCGCCAGGAAGAAGAGCGCGCCCGCGCTGCCGAGGAGGCTGCCAAGGCCGCCGCCGCCCAGGCTCAGGCGCCCGCCGTCGAGGAAGCCAAGGCCCCGGCCGAAAAGCCGGCTCCCGCCCAGACCCAGCGTCCGGGTGGCCCGCAGAGCGTGCGTTTTGCCGCCGGTCGTCCGGGTCGTCCCGATCAGCCGCGTCGCGCCACGCCCAAGCCGGCCATGGCCCCGGTCGCCAACGTGCCGCCGGCTCCGCCCAGCGAAGCCGATGGGCGCAAGACCCGTTCGGCCCCGTCGGCCGCGCCGCGCGCCCTGGTCAATCCCGATGAGATCGAGAACGCCCGCCGCGCCAACCGCGCCGCGCCCGAGCGTCCCTCCCGCCGCAGCGGGGAAGATGCCAATGCCCGCGGCCGCCTGACGCTCACCACCGCCCTTTCGGACAACGACCGCGATCGCGGCCCGTCCCTGGCGGCCATGAAGCGTCGCCGCGACAAGAAGATGGGCCGCAACGTCCAGGCTGCGCCCAAGCTTTCCCGTGAAGTGACCATTCCCGAGGCGATCACCGTCCAGGAACTGGCCAACCGCATGGCGGAACGCTCGGTCGACGTGATCAAGCTGCTCATGCAGCAGGGCCAGATGGCCAAGATCAACGACATCCTGGATGCCGATACCGCCGAACTGATCGCCACCGAGCTGGGCCACACCGTCAAGCGCGTGTCTGAAGCCGACGTCGAAGAAGGTCTCTTCGATGACGTCCGCGACGACAAGGCCGAGGACATGACCCCGCGTCCGCCCGTCGTGACCATCATGGGCCACGTCGACCACGGCAAGACTTCGCTGCTCGACGCGATCCGCGAGGCCAATGTGGTTTCGGGCGAAGCCGGCGGCATCACCCAGCACATCGGCGCCTATCAGGTCGAAAAGAACGGCCAGAAGATCACGTTCCTGGATACCCCGGGTCACGAGGCGTTCACCGCCATGCGTGCCCGCGGCGCCCAGGCCACCGACATCGCCATCCTCGTGGTGGCGGCGGACGACGGCGTGATGCCGCAGACGATCGAATCCATCAAGCACGCCAAGGCGGCCGGTGTTCCGATCATCGTGGCCATCAACAAGATCGACAAGCACGAGGCCGATCCCAACCGCGTTCGCACCGAACTGCTTCAGCACGAAGTGTTCGTCGAATCGATGGGCGGTGAAGTGCTGGACGTGGAAGTGTCGGCCAAGACCCACCAGGGTCTGGACAAGCTCCTCGAAACCATCCTGCTGCAGGCCGAAGTGCTCGAGCTCAAGGCCAATGTCGATGGTCGCGCCGAAGGCCTGGTCATCGAAGCCAAGCTCGATCGCGGTCGCGGCGCCGTGGCCACCGTTCTCGTCCAGCGCGGTACGCTCCATGTGGGCGACATCGTGGTGGCCGGCACCGAATGGGCCCGCGTGCGTGCGCTCATCAACGACAAGGGCGAGCAGGTGAAGTCCGCCTTGCCCTCGAGCCCGGTGGAAGTGCTCGGTTTCTCGGGCGTGCCCAATGCCGGCGACCGCTTCTCGGTGGTCGAGACGGAAGCGCGTGCCCGCGAGGTCACCGAATACCGTCAGCGCGCCATCCGCGAGAAGACCGCCGGTGGCGGCGCCACCAGCCTCGAGCAGATGATGAATCAGCTCAAGATCGCCGGGATTTCCAAGTTCCCGCTGATCATCAAGGGCGACGTGCAGGGTTCCGTCGAAGCCATCGTCGCTTCGCTCAACAAGCTCTCGACCGACGAAGTGTCGGCGCAGATCCTGATGAGCGGGGTGGGCGGCATCACCGAATCCGACGTGACACTGGCTTCCGCCTCGGGCGCCATCATCATCGGCTTCAACGTCCGTGCCAACAAGCAGGCCGCCGATCTGGCCCAGCGCGACGGCATCGAAATCCGCTATTACAACATCATCTACGACCTCGTGGATGACGTGAAGTCGGCCATGTCGGGCCTGCTTGCTCCGGAGCGCCGCGAAACCTTCATCGGCTACGCCGAGATCCTCGAAGTCTTCCAGATCACCAAGGTCGGCAAGGTCGCCGGCTGCCGTGTCACCGAGGGCATCGTCGAGCGTGGCGCCGGCGTGCGCCTGCTGCGCGACAACGTCGTTATCCACGAAGGCAAGCTCAAGACGCTCAAGCGCTTCAAGGACGAGGTCAAGGACGTCCAGGTCGGCCAGGAATGCGGCATGGCCTTCGAGAACTACGAGGACATCCGCCAGGGCGACGTCATCGAATGCTTCCGCGTCGAGACCGTGCAGCGCACGCTCTGACTTCGGGCAGATTGAACATGGAGAAGGGCGCGGAGCGATCCGCGCCCTTTTTCTTTGCCCGGGTCCAGGGAGCGCTCAAAACAAAACCGGCGCCCAGGGGACGCCGGCTCGAACTCTCCACGATGCCGCGCTGACCTAGCTCATCACCACCACGCGCGTGCCCACCGGCACGCGGTTGTAGAGGTCGATGATATCCTGGTTGATCAGCCGGATGCAGCCCGAGGAGACGTTGGTGCCGATGAACCACGGCTCGACCGTCCCGTGCAGGCGGAAATGCGTGTCCACCCCGTTGCGGTAGAGATAGAGCGCGCGCGCCCCGAGCGGATTGGTCGGCCCGCCTTCCATGCCGCCGGCCACCGGGCCGTAGCGGTCCGGCTGGGTGCGGATCATGTTGGCCGTTGGCGTCCAGCGCGGCCAGGCGGCCTTGCGCCCGATCACCGCGTTGCCGCGGAAATTGAGGCCTTCCTCGCGTCCCACGCCGACCCCGTAGCGGGTGGCGCTGCCGCCCGGATGGACGAGGTAGAGGAACTTGTCGGTCGTGTTGATCACGATCGTGCCCGGCGCATAGTCACCGTCGAACGGCACTTCCTGGCGCCAGAACTGCTGCGGGATGCGCCGCAGGTCCACGCCGTCGATGGGGAAGGGCTCGGTATAGACCGCCGAGTAGTAGGTGGCCCAGGGCTCATCGACCTGGATCACGTTGGGCCGGGGGCCCCTGGTGGTGGAGCAGGCGCTCAGGGTCATGGCGGAGACCCCGGCGAGGAAGAGGCGGCGGCTGATCACGTTCTGGCTCTCGTCAATTCGCAGTGGCATCGAATCTGAGGTCAGCTAGAGGGTATCGACCGCCAAAAGTCGAGTGCAGCGCGGTAACACTTGAGACCGGAAACGTTAACCACTTCCGCGCGCTGGCCGGGATGCCTAGCCGGCCGGGTTGGGTGCCAGGGGCAGGCCCAGGTCCTCGCGATTGGTGTAGACATGGTCGATCAGCCCCCATTCGCAGGCCTGCTCGGGCGTCATGTAGCGGTCGCGCTCGAGCGCGGCTTCCACCTCCTCGTAGCTGCGTCCGCAATGGCGCATATAGGCCTCGTACATCCGCCGCTTCACCCGCCGGCTCTCCTCGGCATGGATAAGCACGTCCGTCACCTGTCCCTGGTAGCCGCCGGAAGGCTGATGGACGAGGATCGAGGCATTGGGCAGCGCCACGCGTCGCCCCGGCTCGCCCGCCATCAGCAGGAACGAGCCCATCGAATAGGCCGAGCCCATGCACAGCGTCGCCACCGGGCTCTTGATGAACTGCATGGTGTCGTAGATCGAGAGCCCCGCCGTCACCACCCCGCCCGGCGAGTTGATGTAGAGCGCGATTTCCTTGGCCGGGTTTTCCGATTCGAGAAACAGCAGCTGCGCGCAGATCAGCGCCGCCATCTGGTCCTCGACCTGGCCGTTCACGAAGATGATTCGCTCACGCAGGAGCCGTGAATAGATATCGAACGAACGCTCGCCGCGGCTGGATTGTTCGATGACCATAGGGACGAGCTGCATCATGTCGCGCATTGGCGATCTCCCTGCAAAAAGCTTTCAAATTTTATCGATTGGCGGGCCGAAAACGGCCTATGCGGCGGCGCGCATCACCGGCGTATTGCCGTTTGCCGCCACCAGCACGATGGCCGCTTCGTGGGTGAGGCGCAGCCAGGTCCCCCCGGTGATCGGGGTCAACTCGAACGTCACCACGCTCTCCCGCTCTCCCTCCGCCCGCCAGCGATAGCGCAACAGGTTGGGCGCATCCGCCTCGATTACCTGGCAATCGACCTGCGGCAGGCCCTCGGGGCTGCCGTCGAGCTTGAGTCCGCCGTCGTTCCGCGCCGCCGGCAGCAGCCAGGCGCTCACGATCTCGGGCACCGTCAGCGCCCTCCAGACCTTCTCGGGCGCCGCATCGAGGGCGCCTTCGAACATGACATCCTTGTCGTCCGAAACTTCCAGGGTCATTGGTCCATCTCCTTGAGGAGGTCCTTGAGTTTTTCGATGCGGCCGGGCCAGAAGGCGCGGTAGCGCTCCATCCAGTCGGCCAGCGGCGCCAGCCCTTCCGGGCGCACGCTGTAGTTGACGTGCCGGCCCATGCGTTGCTCGGCCACCAGGCCCGCCTCGCGCAGCACCGCCAGGTGCTGGGACATGGCTGGCTGGGAGATGGCGAAACCCTCGCGCAACTGCGTCGCGTTCTGCTCGCCGCTTGCCAGCCGCTCGAACACGGCCCGGCGCGTAGGGTCCGCCAGCGCCCGGAAAACTTCTGCTTCGTTCATGACAAACAAATAAGCATGGACTTATGAGTCGTGCAAGCCCGTCGCGCCCTCGTGCGACAAACACATTGACAGCCGGCCTGCGAGGGCCCAATTCAGCGCCATGAACCGCGGACCCAAACCCACCGGACCCTCCCAGCGCATGCTGCGCGTCGGCGAACTCGTGCGCCACGCCCTGGCGAGCTTTTTCGCGCGCGATGAAATCGAGGACGAGACGCTGACCGGCGCCGTCATCACCGTGCCCGAAGTGCGCATGACGCCGGACCTCAAGATCGCCAACGCCTATGTCATGCCGCTCGGCGGCGACCGGGCCGAGGAAATCGTGGCGGCGCTCAACCGGCACCACCGCTTCATCCGCGGCCGGATTGCGCCGAGCCTGGACCTCAAATTCGCGCCCGATCTCAAGTTCTTCGTCGACGACACCTTCGAGGAAGCCAGCCGCATCGATGCGCTGCTGCGTTCCTAACGCGTGCAGCGCGACCTGCACGAAGACGACAATCAAGAACCCGATAGCGACTGATATCCATGAACCAGATCAAGCGGGTGAAGCGGGACGTCTCGGGCTGGGTCGTTCTCGACAAGCCCTACGACATGACCTCCACCGAGGCCGTCGGCAAGGTGCGCTGGCTCTTTGCCGCCAGGAAGGGCGGCCATGCCGGCACGCTCGATCCCCTCGCCACCGGCATCCTGCCCATCGCGCTCGGCGAAGCCACCAAGACCGTTCCGCAGGTCCAGGACGGCCGCAAGGTCTACCGCTTCACCGTCAAATGGGGTGAGGCCACCGCCACCGACGACGCCGAGGGCGCGGTGACGGAAACCTCGCCCGTCCGCCCCGATGCGGCCGCCGTCGAGGCAGTGCTGGCGCGCTTCACCGGCACCATCGAGCAGGTCCCGCCCGCCTTTTCGGCCATCAAGGTCGATGGCGAGCGCGCCTATGACCTCGCAAGGGCCGGCGAGACGGTGGAACTGGCGGCCCGCCAGATCACCATCGAGGAACTGCGCCTCATCGAGCACGGGGCCGACCAGTCGAGCTTCGAGGTCGCCTGCCAGAAGGGCACCTATGTCCGGGCCCTGGCGCGCGACATCGCCCGCAGTCTGGGCACCGTGGCGCATGTGATAAAACTCCACCGCGCCGCGGTCGGCCCCTTTTCCGATGCCGACGCGGTGACCATCGAGGCCCTTGAGGCCGCTGCCGAAGGCGAGGCGCGCGATGCGCTGCTGCGCCCGGTCTGGGCCGGGCTGGCGGGCATTCCCGAGATCAGGCTCGATCCCCACCAGGCCAATGCCGTCCGCCACGGCAATCCGGTGCTGCTCACCGGCGCCACCGCGCCAGTGGCGCTCGATGAGGCTTGGGCGAGCTTCAAGGGTGTCGCCGTGGCTACCGGTCACGTCGAGGCGGGGCAGTTCCACCCGCGGCGGGTCATTCTCTAGCCAGCAGCCCCAGGATGGCGCCATAGGGCGCCGCCGCGTCCGCTTCCTTGAGTGCGTCCTCGCCATTCCAGGTGAAGGCCACGCAATAGAGGTCCCCGTCCTTGGCGAGGGCCGCCGTGGTCATGTTGAGGACGCCCACCTCGCTGCCGCCCTTGTAGCTGACTTGCGCCCAGTCACGCTTGTTGGCGAGGCCCGGGTTGGCCCGCATGGCGTCCAGCCCCTTGACCGTGCTGGCCAGCGCGCAGAGCCGCTCGAGCGGCACGTACCATTCGATGCCCTGGTCGTGGGGGTTCATTTCGACGTCGGCCATCCGCACCGTCTGCCCATCCATCTCATCGGCCAGCGCGCGCTTGCCGGCGAGATCGGCGCCGAGGAACCGCTCGCGCAGGGCCTTGTTCCCCTTGAGCAGGAACACTTCGCGCGTCTTGAGCACGAATTCGGTGCCCAGCTTCGCCGCCACCGCCTCGCGTCCCACATAGTCGAGCAGCACGTCGGTCGCGGTATTGTCGCTGATCGAGATCATCAGGGTCGCCAGCGTCGAAAGCGTGAGCGGGGAGCCTACCGCAAAGGTCTGGAGGATGCCGCTGGGCAGCGAGACCTGGCGCGCCTCCAGTTCGACCGTGTCCGACCAGTGGGCCTTTCCGGCCGCGATCCTGTCGTTGAGCGCGGCGAGGATCCCGAGCTTGAAGGCCGAGCCCACCGCCAGCGGCTTGTCCGCATCCCGGCTGGCAAGGACTTCCCCGTTTCGCGTCACCAGATAGGCCACTTCGCCCGGCAGCGCCCCCAGTTCGTCCGCCAGTTCGGCCAGGCTCTTGTTGAGCGCCACCGGCGGGTGCAGCAGCAGGCCAGAAATGCGCCCCTTGGCGTCGCGCGTCAGCAGCACGTCCATCTCGTGGGTCGCCGTCGTGACGCGATAGACCTCGTCCAGCGCCTTGATGGACACCACCGGCCCGATCTGCTCGCTGGCGGCCTTGAGCACCTCGCGCACCTTTTCGAGAGGCACCGCCTCCAGGAAGCCCGGCGTGAAACTCTCTGCCGTTACAGGCGTTTCACCGAGCAACATCTCGATCACCGCCTTGTCTTCATCAACATTGCGAGCCACCGCTGCACCCCCGCCAATCAAAATCGTCATCGCGGCGAATGCCGCCAGGATCAGGTTCTTCATCCTTGCATACTCCTAAAGCGCGCCCGCGCGCGGACAGACGGCTGCCCCGCATCCTTCCCACGCCACCTTACGGTGGAATGACGTCCGGAGTGTCACTGTTGCGCCACCGGTGGCCTGGTTTAATGTCGGCAGGCAATCAGAGGCGCACATGACCCAAAAACGACCGGTTCTGCCGGCCCTGCGGAAAAAGGGCGATCCCAAGCCGCTACCCATCGCCGCTTACCTTTTCATACTTGCCTTCATCACCCTGGCGCCGGCCTTCATCTTTTCGGCCATCCTCCTCCAGCGCAACAACGACGCGCAGGGCGAGGTGGTGCGCGCTCTGACCCTGGCCACCAGCCAGGCCGTGGCGCAGGCGATCGACCGGCAGGTCGAATCGATGACCACCACCCTCAAGGTACTCGCCACCAACCCGGCGCTGGCCAATGGCGACTATGCCGGGGTGCATGCGCGCGCGGTCGAGGCCCTGGCCGGCACCGGCTCCTACCTGGTGGTGCTCGATCCGAGCTTCCAGCAATTGCTCAATACCCGCCAGCCCTTCGGGACGCCCTTGCCCAAGACCGCCAATCCGCGCGCCGCCGCCGAAGCGCTCGCCACCGATGCGCCGGTCGTCTCCAACGTCTTCGTGGGCGCCAATTCGCGCGACTGGGTCTTCAACGTCCTGCTGCGCTACCAGCTGCGCGATGGCAGTTACCTCGCCCTGGCGCTCAACGAAGTCTCCCAGAACCTCGCCTCCGCCCTCCAGTCCCGGCAATTGCCCGATGGCTGGAATATCGCCGTGGTCGATGAGGACAACCGCGTCCTTGCCGCCTCGGACGCTTCCGAACTTTCCCCAGGCGACCCGTTCCTCCAGGCCGAGGACGGCCAGTTCGGCCAGAACGGGCGCTGGACCGACGAGGTCGTGGCGGGCCAGCAATTCGTGACCGTCGCCGCCGAACCCACGGCCGCCTCTTGGCGCGTCGTAGCCTGGGCCCCGCGCCAGGTCATCGAGAAGCCGCTCAACGAGGCCGTGCTCTCCCTGGTGCTGGGCGGGCTGATGCTGGCCGCGCTCATCGTTGCGCTGGTGGTCTGGATTTCCCAGCAGATCAACCGGTCCGTCCGGGGCCTCGCCGACGATGCCAAGCGGCTCGGTGCCGGCCAGGACGTGGCGGCGCGCAACTACCCGGTCGCCGAGATCGCCCAGGTCTCCGATGCCATTGGCGATGCCTCGCGCCGCCGCCGCAAGGCCGAGAGCGAGGTGCGCTTCCTCATGCGCGAGTTGGCCCACCGCTCCAAGAACCAGATGACGGTGATCGCCGCCATGGCCAAGCAGACGGCGCGCAACGCCACCTCGGTCAGCCAGTTCGTGACCAGCTTCGAGCGCCGTATCTTCGGTCTCGCCCGCTCCACGGACCTGCTGCTTGCCTCGGGCATGACCGGCGTCGATCTCAAGGACATCCTGACCGGCCAGATCGAGCCCTTTCGGCCCCAGGACCCGGCCCGCGTTTCAATCGAGGGGCCGCCCCTCATGCTCAACACCCAGGCCTCCCAGATCGTGGGCATGGCGGCCCACGAGCTGGCCACCAACGCCGTCAAGTACGGGGCCTTCGCCGAGGAGACTGGCAGGCTCGAGGTCAGCTGGCGCATCCTGGGCGACGCGGTGGACCTGGTCTGGCGCGAGCACGTGACCACCAAGCGCCGCCGCTCGGCGCGCACCGGCTTCGGCACCACCGTGCTCAACTCCATGGTCGGCGGTTCCCTGGGCGCCGACGTCACCCGCACGCTCCATCGCGACGGCATCGAATGGCGCTTCGTCATTCCGCTCGAGGCCCTCAACCCCAACCGGCGCCCCGACGAGCCTCTGGCCCCCAAGCGCGAAGAGGCCGAGCCGGCCGAGGCGCTCGAGCCGCCCGGCGACTGAGCTTCAAAGAGATTTGGCTGGTATTGGGGCCCCTTTTCCCCTATATGGCCGGCAAGCGGCAGAGTGCCTGAGGGCACCCTGTCCGTCCTGTAGCGGCTCCTCCTGGACGACATCCCGGAAGCGAGCGTCCCAAATCCTCTTAACTTTGAAGGGATAACCCGATGTCGATCACTGCCGAGCGCAAGGCCGCTCTGATCAAGGAATATGCGACCAAGAAGGACGACACCGGTTCGCCCGAAGTCCAGGTCGCCATCCTCTCCGAGCGCATTGCCAACCTCACCGAACACTTCAAGACCCACGGCAAGGACAACCATTCCCGCCGCGGTCTGCTCAAGCTTGTTTCGCTCCGTCGCCGTCTGCTCGACTACGTCAAGAACGTCGATGAAGCCCGTTACAAGAGCCTGATCGAACGGCTCGGTCTGCGCCGCTAAGCTGCGGTGCGCTAAACTTTGGCATGGGGGTCCGCTCCCATGCCGTTCCCGCCCCACGTTTCGGGCGGGCCATGCGTAGTCCGGTATTTGACGGAGCATGGCAGGATTATCGGCCGCTTACACGTCACCGCAGGTGAGCTGCTCATTGTCTTGTCCATGTTCCGCCAGGACAAAGCGGAAGCGTCAGGGCCCATATGGGCGGCGCCTTCCGGCCGGAGCGGAAACGAGTGCCTGGGGCCGGCTCTGCACATGGGGTGCGTCCGGCAAGGCACACCGGATATGTCCCTCGCGGTCCTACGCACCGCGCCTAACGGGAATCCGGCACAAGGAAAGACAACACATGTTCTTCAATACCCACAAAGTGGAACTCAACTGGGGTGGTCAGCCGCTGACGCTCGAGACGGGCAAGGTTGCCCGCCAGGCC
>Ga0182743_1000781_pt1 | contig 35665 bp, 35 predicted proteins | sample eDN3rd30CKraftOP_FD_128522 | JGI IMG/M metagenome (GOLD analysis project Ga0182743, IMG submission 128522) | Enriched Organic Plus compost microbial communities from Emeryville, California, USA - eDNA 3rd pass 30_C Kraft OP (version 2) (version 2) ... | reverse complement strand
TTGGCCGCTGGACTGGCGGTGTCAGCCCATGGAGAAGCTGTAAGTCCTGTGTGCATGTAAGTGCGCATCGGCTGGTTTCAGTGAAGTGGGAATCCCCGCCGTTCATGGCGGGGAGGATGTCAATCGGTGATCACCATGGACTTGTCCTTGACTCGTGCTACAGCATGAGATAATGAGATGCTTGAAATCATTGACAAGACCCTTGTGGCCGACTGATCATGAATCTGAACTCTTTGCTTGCCGGACATTTCGACGACCATATCGAAACAGCCCAACGCACGCTGGAAGCTTTGGCAACCCCATTGGAAGTTGCCATCGAATCGTGCTTCCAGGCGCTAACCAATGGCATGAAGGTACTTGCCTGCGGCAACGGTGGCTCGGCTGCTGACTCACAGCATTTTGTGGCTGAGCTGGTCGGACGGTTTGAACGCGAGCGCCTGCCTCTGGCTGCAGTTACACTTAGTGCGGACACGTCCATCATGACCGCGGTGGGCAATGACTACGGGTTTGACCAGGTGTTTTCGCGTCAGGTTGCTGCCCTGGGCCATCCAGGGGACGTCCTGGTTGCGATTTCGACCAGTGGCAACTCGCCCAACGTGCTGCAGGCCATCCAGACAGCACACGAGCGGGAGATGACTGTCATTGCCTTGACCGGACGTGGTGGCGGCAAAATCGGTCAGATGCTGTACGAGACCGACGTTCACCTGTGCGTACCGCACGACCGGACCATGCGGATCCAGGAAATGCACATTTTCTTGTTGCATCTGATCTGTGATGGAATTGATGCCTTGCTTCTGGGGGAGCCATGATGGATGTAACGTTTTCTTTGTCATCTCGTATCCTGTTAGCCGCAACAGTCCTTGGCAGTGCCGTTGCCCTTGGTGGTTGCGCACCAGTACTTGTCAGCAGTGCAGCAGTCACAACCGCCTCTGTTGCCTCTGACCCAAGGACAGCCGGACAGCAACTTGAAGACAAGGAAATCGAGCTGCGTGCAGCCAATATCATCCAGACCCAATTCGGCAGCGAACTGGCTGACATCAATGCATCATCCTTGAATGGTGTTGTGTTGCTGACGGGAAGCGCTTCAGACGACGAAGTCCGTAACAGCGCTGTCAGGCTCATTTCCAAGATACCCAATGTCAAGTCAGTGATTGATCGCGTCGTCATCGGACCTCGGCTGTCCTTTACCCAGGTGACCGCAGATACTTGGCTTGCCTCTAAAGTCAAGACTACGCTGCTGGCAACCCGAGGTATCCCCTCCGGCTCAGTCAAGGTCACTGTCTATAACGGCAATGTCTACCTGCAAGGCATCGTGACCGAACCTCAAGCCGAAGACATCACCAAGACGGTCAGCACAATCGATGGCGTCAAGGAAGTTTTTACGTTGTTTGACATCCGCTCCGCTGAGGAGTTGAATCGGGCTATCGGTACCAGTGTCAGCAGTACTCCACAGTCTGAGCCAGGGGCCAGCTCCACATCCGGCACTGCAACACAGGATACGGGAAGTGGAGCCGTCACCGTCAGCCCTGTGACCGACACCCCGGCACCGCAAGCCCAACCGATTTGATGCTTGAAATTTGCGGTTTGATTTCAACCGATTGATTTTTGTGTGAGGCCAGCGCATCGCTGGCAAATTAGAAAGCCATGAAAAAAGTCGTTTCAGTCCTGGTTCTTGTCTGCTTGCTCAGCGCCGGCGCCTGGTTCATGTTTGCGCCCAAGCCCCAAGCACCAGAGGTGACATTCCAGACTCTGGATGAAAAGACCTTTGCCACGCAGGATCTGCGCGGCAAGGTCGTGCTCGTCAAGTTCTGGGCCACCAGCTGCGTGACATGCATGAAACAGATGCCCGACACCGTGAAGCTCTATGAAGAGTTTTCACCGCAGGGGTTTGATGTTGTTGCTGTTGCCATGTCTTATGACCCTGAGGAATACGTCAAGCACTACGTCCAGAGCAGGCAACTGCCATTTACTGTTGCCTTGGATAAAACAGGCGAAGTCGCCAAAGCATTCGATGATGTGCGTCTGACACCGATTGCATTCCTGGTCGGCAAGGACGGTTCCATCATCAAGAAATACCTGGGCAACTATGACAAACAGGATTTAAGGAATACGGTGCAAGCCGCCTTGGCAAGCTGATCTAGCAACTCACACTCGGAAGGGTCCGCCACAATGACTAACTCCGCTGACAACAGCGCTCTCGCTCCAGAAATCATCACCCGCGTACTGTCAGAATCCCTGCCCTACATCCGCAGGTTCCATGGCAAGACCATTGTCATCAAATACGGTGGCAATGCCATGACAGAAGAGGTCTTGCAGCGAAGTTTTGCGCACGATGTCGTGTTGCTCAAACTGATTGGCATGAACCCGGTGGTCGTGCACGGCGGAGGCCCCCAGATCGACCAGGCCCTGAACCTGATCGGCAAGAAAGGTACGTTCGTCCAAGGCATGCGCGTGACCGACAGCGAGACCATGGAAGTGGTCGAATGGGTGCTGGGCGGCCAGGTCCAGCAAGACATTGTCATGATGATCCTTGAGGCGGGAGGCAAGGCTGTCGGCCTGACCGGCAAGGACGGTGGGCTAATCCGTGCCCGCAAGAAACTCATGGCCAACAAGCAAGACCCGGACAACCCGATCGACATCGGCTTTGTCGGCGATATCACCCAGATCGACCCAAGCGTGGTCAAGGCCTTGCAGGAAGACCAGTTCATTCCCGTCATTTCACCCATCGGCTTTGGTGAGGACGGTCTTGCCTACAACATCAATGCTGACGTTGTGGCAGGCAAGATCGCAGAGGTGCTCGGTGCCGAGAAACTGCTCATGATGACCAACACCCCGGGCGTGCTGGACAAGGATGGCAACCTGCTGCGCGAGCTTTCTGCGCGCAAGATCGACGCCATGTTCGAAGATGGCACGATCTCGGGAGGAATGCTGCCCAAGATTTCTTCGGCCCTGGATGCAGCCCGCAGTGGTGTCAAGTCCGTGCATATCGTTGATGGCCGCGTGCCACACTGCCTGCTCTTGGAAGTTTTGACAGACCGTGGTGTCGGCACCATGATCTCTTCTCACTGATATCGCAGGTTACTGATGGCTTACCGCAGATTGCTACGTCCTGCGCCACGGATGCGCAGGACACGGCAAGAACTGCCCAGGAAAGACCCCAACGAGCTTGTATGGCTGTTTGACCTGGACAACACACTTCACGACACATCACACAAGATCTTTGCCCAGATCAGTGTCTGTATGACGCGTGCCGTCATGCAGACACTCGGTGTCGATGAAGCCACAGCCCATGAGTTGCGCCAGCGCTACTGGGCACGGTATGGCGCGACCATGATTGGCCTGGCCAAGCATCATGGTGTCAATGCCCAGGAATTCCTGGATATCAGCCATGACTTTGACATCAAACCACTTCTCAAGGCAGAAAAGGGTATCCGTGAATTCATGAGGCGCTTTCCAGGCCGCAAGATCCTGGTTACCAATGCGCCCTTTCGTTATGCCCGATCCGTGCTCAAGCATCTTGGCATCCTGCACCTGTTCGACGCCATCTGGTCGGTTGAGCACATGAAGATCCTGGGGCAATACCGTCCCAAGCCCTCCCAGGCACTCATCCGCTATATCCTGGCTAGTGAAGGGATTGATCCCGGCCGCTGCGTCCTGGTTGAGGACACGTTGAGCAACCTCAAGTCGGTGCGTAGCCTGGGCATGCGCACGGTACACATCTTCCATCCTGGCACACCATTCGCACACACCCGTAAAGGCAGGCCCCAGTATGTCGACCTTCGTACCACGAGGGTCAGCGACCTGCTACTTGGAAGAAAATCCTTGCGCTCGCGCTAAGCAGCTTGCTGCACGACCTTTCTGGTGCTGCATACAGGGCAAGCAGGATCACGTGGAACCTTGACCTCATGCCACTGCATACGCCTGACATCAAGCATCACCAGTCGGCCCTGCAATGACTTGCCCAGCCCTGTCAGCAGCTTGATCGCCTCTGCCGCCTGCATACTGCCCACAATGCCCACCAACGGAGCAAACACGCCCATCGTCGCACAATTGACAGGCGTCACATCCTCAGCTTCCGGGAACAGGCAGTGATAGCAAGGGCTTTCTGCATGGCGGGTGTCATAGACACACACCTGGCCATCAAACCGGATAGCTGCGCCAGAAACAAGGGGCACACCAAGTTCGACACAGATGCGGTTAACAGCATGGCGGGTCTTGAAGTTGTCGCAGCAGTCCAGAACAAGATCCACACCAGCAATTCGCTCACGCAGTGCAGCCTCATCCAGTCGGATCTTGTGGGTCACAACATGGGTATCAGGATTGATCTGCTGCATGGCAATACGCGCAGAATCAACCTTGGCCATGCCCAGACGGTCGTTGGTGTGCATGATCTGGCGCTGCAGGTTGCTGAGCTCGATATCATCGTCGTCAGCAATCTCGATATGGCCCACACCTGCTGACGCCAAGTACAGGCACACGGGCGAGCCCAGCCCGCCTGCCCCGACAATCAGGACCTTGCTCGCAAGCAGCTTCTCCTGGCCCTCTATCCCCAGCTCATCCAGGAGTATGTGGCGCGCATATCGCAGAAGCTGGTCGTCACGCATGTCCAATGCCTCACGGTTCCGTGGTGATCGTTGTCACCGCAACCCTGTCCTTGGGACCTGAATCAACAGGCTTGCCCTTCAGGAAGTTGATGGCCTGCTGCAACTGGAAGTCATCGGCCTCTTCACCAAAACGGAATGGTTTGGGTTTTTCCTGGGGCGCATTGTCCTGGTTCGAAGGCGTGTTGTACCTGAACCCGGAGGGCTTAGCCTGGTCTTCTTTGCTCTGGTTGTTACTCAAGTGACGCTGAAGCTCCGACTCGCGCACAATGGTGAACAGGTTGCCGTGCTTGGTGTCAGTCACGTAGATGTCCGGCTCGATCCCCTTGGCCTGTATGGAGCGACCATTGGGCGTGAAATAACGCGATGTGGTGAGCTTGATCGCCGTCTCCTGAGAAACCGGCAGGATCACCTGCACCGAGCCTTTGCCAAATGTCTGGTTACCCATGATCTTGGCCCTGCCATGATCCTGCAGGGCACCTGCCACGATCTCGGATGCCGATGCAGAGCCTGCGTTGACCAGCACCACCATCGGTACGGTCTTGACCCACTCTGGCAGATCCTTCAGGTAGTCAGGCTCGCCCCTGGCATAATCCACCGGGTTGGCCAGGTACTTGTGGCGTGAATCCGGTACGCGGCCATCGGTCGACACCACCAGTGCATCCTTGGGCAAGAATGCAGCAGACACCCCAATAGCACCGTTCAAGAGCCCGCCCGGGTCATTGCGCAGGTCAAGGATCAGTCCTTTCGGTGCACCTTTCTTACCCAGGTCGATCAAGTGCTTGACCAGGTCTGGGCCTGTACGCTCCTGGAACTGCGCGATACGGACGTAGCCGATGTCACCAGGCAGCATCTTGCTGCGTACACTGCGCACCTTGATCGTGTCTCGCATGAGCTCAATCACCAGAGGCTGGTCCATGCCCTGGCGCAAGACCGTGAGTGTCACGGGCGTCTTGACCGGGCCACGCATGAGCTTGACAGCATCGTTTAGCGTCATGCCCTTGGTCGATGTGTCATTGACCTTGATGATAAGGTCGCCTGCCTGGATTCCTGCTCGTTCTGCCGGCGTATCCTCAATGGGCGAAATCACCTTCACGAAGCCATCCTCGGAGCCGATCTCGATACCCAGCCCCCCGAACTCGCCCTGAGTGGCCGTGCGCATTTCCTTCAACGCCTCTTCATCGAGGAAGGCTGAGTGTGGATCCAGGTCGGTCAGCATACCCGAGATTGCGCTACGGATCAGATCCTTGTCCGAGACTTCCTCCACATAGTTGGACTTGATCGCTGAAAACACATTGGAGAACTGGCGCAGCTCATCCAATGGCAAGGGAGCAATACTCTTTTGCGCCATCGCAGAAATGCCAACGCTGAGCAAAACGCCAGCAACAAGACCCGAACATACGAGCCCGATAGTGCGCAAGTGACGACTTATCATCGATTTTCCTTCTGCTTCCGACTCAAGCGCTCAATCCGCCTGTTGTCATACTTTTACTTTTGATCGTTCTTGAAATAAAGCAACGGATCCAGCGGCACCCCGTGGTGCCTGAGTTCAAAGTATAGGGCTGAATCCAGTTGTCCTCCGGTATTTCCTGCCAAAGCTATGACCTCACCTGTCTTGACGGGTTCCCCAACGTCCTTGAGTAAGCTCTGGTTGTAAGCGTATACCGTCAGGAAACCATCACCATGGTCAACAATGATGATGTTGCCAAATCCCGACAGCCATTTGGCAAAAACAACAACGCCCGAAGCCACCACCTTGACCGGATCCCCCTCATCAGCATCCATCAGGACACCACGCCAAGTACCGCCATCTGGCTGTTTACTACCGAATCGTGCCAGTATCGGACCCGACACAGGCCTGGGCAAGCCACGCTTGACCACACTGCCCTGCGGCAGTTGAGCCAGAAGCTCTTCTCGCGCCTTTTGATCTTGGCGGACGGCTTCCTGCTGCTTGCGCAGTTGCTCGATCTGCTGTGAGAGGTTCTGGATCAACTCACCCAGTTGTGCATGATCCTGGCTGAGTTTCTGCTCCTCTTTACGCTCCTCAGAAAGCTGTTTTTCAAGCTTCGCCAGCAGCACCTTACGTTCCTTCTGCTGCTTGTCCAGGCTGACCTTTTCAGCTGCAAGCTTGCTACGCGTTTGCTCGATGGACTGCTTCTGCTTCTTCTGAGTGTTGAGCAGCCTGGAAAGTTCCTCTTTGTCCAGGCGCAACTGTTCAATCATATCTGTCCTGGCCTGGGTCACAAACTCCAGGTACCCCAGGTCACGACCAATGTCCTGCGGATCCTCTCCGGCCAGCAAGGCGCTCCAGGCATTCAGGCCACTGCCATACTGTGCCCGCAGTTGCTGAGCCAACGCCTTCTTCTGCAAAGCGATGCGTTCATTAAGCGCATCGATCTTGCCATCCGTACTAACCAGTTCCTTCTCGTACTGCTTGAGCAGCACATCAAGATCGGATATCCGCTTCAGAACCGATGAGATCTCAGCCTCCGATGCCCTGAGTTCATCGGCCACCGACTTCCTTTGCTGCTGGGTGGTTTGCAGCTTTTGCTGCAGGGCCTGAAGCTTTTGCTGCAATTGCTTCTGCACCTGCACGGCCTTGGCTTTTTCCTGCTCCAGCTCACCAGGCTGGGCATGCACCTGTGCCATCATGGATAACACAAGCAGCCCGGCACTCAGGCAAGCCAGACGCAGGCGCCGGCACATAGGCATCAGTCCTTCTTGGCCTTGCCCTGTGCTGCTACAGCTGCCATCGCAGCCTCAATCTCGGCAGGATCGGCAAGGTAATAGTGGCGGATGGGTTTCAGGTCTTCATCAAGCTCATAGACCAGAGGCTGCCCGGTCGGGATGTTCAAACCCACGATGTCATCATCGGAAACATTGTCCAAGTGCTTGATCAATGCCCTCAAGCTGTTGCCATGGGCAGCAACCAGGATGCTGCGTCCGGCCTTGATCGCAGGAGCAATCGTCTCGTTCCAGAACGGCAGAACGCGCGCCACGGTATCCTTCAGGCACTCGGTCGCAGGCAACTGCTCCGGGCTCAGCTTGGCATAGCGGGGATCAAACCGTGGGTGGCGTGGATCATCGTAATCCAGGGGCTCAGGCGCAATGGCATAGGCACGGCGCCAGATCAAAACTTGCTCCTCACCGAACTTGGCTGCTGTCTCAGCCTTGTTCAAGCCTTGCAGGTTGCCATAGTGACGCTCATTCAGGCGCCAGCTCTTATGTACCGGGATATAGAGCTGGTCCAGGGTGTCGAGTGTGATCCAGAGTGTGCGGATCGCACGCTTGAGCACGGAAGTAAAAGCCAGGTCAAACTTAAAGCCTTTTTCTGCCAGCAACTTGCCGGCATCTGCTGCCTGCTGGCGACCAACCTCCGTAAGGTCGACATCGGTCCAGCCTGTGAAGCGGTTTTCCAGGTTCCATTGGCTTTCGCCGTGGCGCATGAATACGATTTTATACATGTCGAAAAATCATTCCAGGTTATGGTTGTAGGCTCATTTTATAATCGTTGACATTGTCCGGCATGGACGTAACTTGTCTCAAGAGGAACTGTGGACTTTTTTCTGCAAACCAACAACCTGATGCTGATCGCCACGGCGATCCTGTCTGGCGCAATGCTGCTCTGGCCCTTAATCCAGAAAAAGCGTGCTGGTGCCGTCATTGGCACAACCGCCGCTGTGCAGATGATCAACCAGAAAGACGCGCTGGTCATTGATGTACGGCCCCTGGCAACCTACCAGAACGGCCACATCCCACATGCTCGCAGCATCCCCTTGTCCGAGCTGGACCAGAAAATAGGCAACCTTTCCAAGGACAAGCCTATCATAGTCGTCTGCGACCGCGGCCAGACTGCTGTCGGTGCTGCGGCCAAGCTGCGCCAGGCCGGCTTTAACGATGTCGCCGTCCTTGAGGGCGGTATGACAGCCTGGCTCGCAGCCGGGTTGCCCACCACCACCAAACGCTAGAATGCAGCCATGACCGGTGCAAAACTGTCTTGCACCGGATCATGCACATGGCTGCGCAGACCCAGCCATGGTCGACCCTATTTCACAACAAGTGACTGACGTGAGGTTTATATGAATCAGGTTCTGATGTACTGCACCGGCTACTGCCCCTACTGCAACATGGCTGAGGCACTGCTGACCAAGCGTGGTGTCACACATATTGAAAAAATATTTGTCGACCAGGATCCTGAGCACCGGGCAGAAATGATGGAACGAACCAAGCGACGCACGGTGCCGCAGATCTTTATCGGCCAAACCCATGTTGGCGGTTATGATGATCTTGCAGCGCTGGACAGGGCAGGCAAGCTGATGCCCCTGCTCGAAGGCACGGCATAACACCTGCGAATACTGGCGTGCCGGTAGGCCGCTTTAACCTTTTGAATGGATTTTGCAATGTCACAAGAAAACTCAACGGCAGCCAATGGCGCTGATACCTCACCGGTCTTTAACCTGCAGCGTGTCTACATCAAAGACATGTCGCTGGAAATGCCCAATGCGCCGCATATCTTCCTTGAGCAAAACGCCCCTGGCGTAGAGGTCAACATCGGTATCGGCGGCCAGCGTCTGTCCGAATCCATGTTCGAAGTCACGATCACCATCACAGTGACCACAAAAATCGATGACAAGGTTCTTTACCTGATCGAAGCCACACAAGGCGGCATTTTCGAGGCAGCCAATATTCCTGCTGAACAGCTTGATCCTCTGCTGGGAATCGTTTGCCCGACCATGCTCTACCCCTACCTGCGCGCCAACATCGCCGATGCCATCACACGTGCTTCACTGCCACCGTTGCACCTGGCCGATGTCAACTTCCAGATGCTCTATCAGCAACGCATGGAACAACTGCAACAAGAGCAGCTCAATGCCGGGCAAAGCGACTCCGGCATCATCCTGCCACCCGGTGCCACAAGGCAATAAGCATCTGTGCCCCGGCTAACCGTGAACATGGATGTCCCTTACCTCCCAGTCACAGTCCTTGGCGCAGGCGCATGGGGAACAGCGCTGGCTGCAGCAGCAGCCGGCAGAAATGTTCCCACCGTGCTTTGGGCCAGGGATGCCGGGCAAGCCAAGGCCATGCAACAGCATGGCACCAATGACAAGTACCTTCCAGGCATTCCCCTAAACCCTGGAATCAGATACGAATCTGACCTTGATGCTGCACTGGCTCACGTCAGTGCAGGCCATTCAGAGCAAAACAAAACACCAGGACTGATCATTCTGGCCACCCCTATGGCGGGGTTGCGCCACATCTGCCAGGCCGTGGCACAGTACCTGGAGCGACATCAAGCCAGGATTGCAGGCTTGGTGTGGACCTGTAAAGGCCTGGATGCCGACAACGCCCAGTTGCCACATGAAATCGTTGACGAGGCAATTGCAAAATCACACCCAGACCTGCCTGTCGGGGCACTTTCAGGACCGTCTTTTGCACGTGAAGTGGCTATGGGTCTGCCTGTGGCACTCACTGTTGCAAGTAAGCACCCAAGCCTGTGCGAAACCGTCACACAAGCCCTGCACGGCGGCAATATACGCATCTACAGCAGTAGCGATGTACTGGGCGTCTGTGTCGGTGGCGCCCTCAAAAACATCATGGCGATTGCCTGCGGCATATCCGATGGACTACAGCTTGGCACCAATGCCAGGGCGGCACTCGTGACACGTGGCCTTGCCGAGATGACACGCTTTGGCGTTGCGCTAGGCGCCCATCCTGCCACTTTCTATGGCCTCACAGGCCTTGGGGATCTGGTCCTGACAGCCACAGGCGACCTCTCACGCAACCGCCAGGTCGGTCTGGCCATTGGTCGCGGCATGTCGCCTGGCGGTATCCTGGCTGCTGGAATGACTGCTGAAGGCGCCCGCTGCGCCAAGGCAGTCCTCATGCGAGCCAAGCCCCTGGGCATTTCCATGCCGATCACCCAGGCTGTTGTCTCCGTGCTTTATGAAGGCATTTCAGCCGGGCAATGTGTCTCACAACTGATGGCCAGGGATGCAAAACAGGAAGCAGAATACTGAACCGCCACCATCAAGGACCTGACGGTTTTTCTGCTGATTCCAACGAATTGCCTGATCGCACCACCACTGGTCGATCACACCCCACCTTCATAGCCACACTGCCGCCATGCTTCATAGACAAGCACTGCGACAGCATTGGACAGGTTCAGGCTGCGCTGACCTGGACGCATGGGCAAGCGAACGCGCTGCTGCGCATCAAACTTTTGCAAATGCTCGGCAGATAAACCGGCTGTTTCCCGGCCAAACACAAATACGTCGCCAGGCTTGAAACTGACCTTGCCCATCAAAGTCGACCCTTTGGTCGTCAGGCAAAAGCAACGGCTGGGATCAGCCCCTGTTGCCTTTAAAGCGTCATCAAGGCTGTCGTGCACCTTCATGGGCTGCCACTCATGATAATCCAGCCCGGCACGGCGCATACGCCGGTCATCCAGCGCAAACCCCAAAGGCCTGACCAGGTGCAACTGGGCACCGACATTGGCGCAAAGGCGAATGACATTGCCCGTATTGGGCGGGATTTCTGGTTCGACGAGAATTACATGGAACATGGGGTTGAATTGTGCCAGAGCGGGAGGTTTCTTGCTGCAGCAATGACATCTACTTGTTGCGCTCCCGCCACTCGCAATGCCATGCAGGTGTCATGCAAGATTTGTGGGTCACCCATGCCTGTCATCACAAGGCCGACATGCAGACCTTTCACTTTGCCTCTAAGTCCTGCAGGCATGACGCCCCCAACGACTGCCTGCAACCAGGAACTGCACCTGGCCGACATGGCCTTCGTTCGCGACTTTACCGCCATGCGCTGAACCAGCGCCTGCTCAGGGTTGAAAAGACAGCGATCAATGGTCGCTGACGGAACTGGCCAGGCAAGCCAGGCTTGCGGAACCTGCAGGCCTTCATCGCACCAGGCTTGCCACATAAGCGCTGCAATCACATCCGTGAGCATAAGACCCGCAGGACCCTTCAGGAAACGATGCAACAGTATTGCCTCTGGAAACGTGCCATCAAGGGCACACACAATCCTGCTCCCGCAGCGCTGTTGCCGCATACATCTTCGGCAATACTGTACATCTGACTCCATGGGCTTCTGATCTGCCCTACAATCCGCCTTGAACCCTGTGGCTGCCATAACGGTAGCTTGGCCCTGTAAAAAGTCCTGTGCGCAACCAAGACAGACGCGCCGCGACCGCATCGCCATGTATGTGTCCATCAAGCACCCTTGGCACAGCGGCGCGAGTGGTCCCGGTCCGGTACAAAGTGGACATTCTTGCCGCATCACGGCTGCCAGCTTACGGATGGTCATGGATGTTGTCTGGTCAAAGGTATGGGACCAGGGTAATCGTTGTGCACATTGTGCTTGTCTTTCATTCTTTTTGGCGCAGGCCACATGACTGATTTATCCCGGTACACATCACTGGACATCGACTCCCGTCATGTTCTCTTGCAGTTTTCCCGTGCGGGTCGCCCGGAGTCCGGCGCATTCATACACCGTGAAATAGCCAGGCGAATGCTCGACAGGCTCAAGCTCATCCGCATCAAGCCCGATGCTGTACTGGATGCCGGCTGTGGCACGGGTACCTGCACACCATTGCTCAGGGAACGTTTTACTGAATTCCTGCTGATCAGCCAGGACCATCATCCCGGCATGATCGAATCGCTACGCAAAACCTATGGGCTAGAAGGCATCAAGGCCTGGCTTGACCGGGTCCGTCACAAAGACAATCACCGAACGATTTGTGCAGACCTTGCCCAGACCCGCATTGACGCAGAATCCATCGACCTGGTCTGGTCAAACTTGGCTTTGCACTGGCATCCCGAGCCTCACCGAGTCATCCAGGAGTGGGGTCGGATACTCAAGCCCGAAGGCTTGGCGTTTTTCAGTTGCTATGGCCCGGCCACTTTCAAGGAACTGCGCAAGGCCATTGCCGATGCGGGGCTGCAAACAGCCACCATGCCTTTTGTCGACATGCATGACTTCGGTGACCTGCTGATTGACTTCGGGTTTGCTGACCCGGTCATGGATCAGGAAACGCTGACACTCACGTATAAAGACACAGACTCCCTGTTGCGGGATGTCAAAGCACTGGGCGGCAATGCCAGCAAAAACAGGCACAGGTCATTGGTGAGCAGAACCTGGTTCGAGAAATTGAAGGCGGCCCTTGAGGCCCAGCGCAACGCCCAAGGCCTGCTGCAACTGACGCTGGAAGTCAGCTATGGGCATGCGTGGCGCAAAGCCGTTCGTCGTATCGGCTCAGAGACCAAAATCAGCCTGCAGGCGATTGGCCGCAAAGGGAACCCGCGCGGCTGAACGCTCTGGCATAAAACGGGCAACCTCTCGCAGTTGTCTACCATCGAACAACACAATCATTGCCCGGACGACGGACTCCATATCCAGCCCCCAGCGCCATTGCTTGCGCAGCCACTGGTCATCCGTCTGCTGAAACTGAACCTCACTGCGGATTTCTTGTAAATGGTTCGTGCTTCCCATTTCCTGAGCCACGTCATGCAAGTCTGCCATCATGGACAAGAGAGACTGCTGCAGACTGACCCTGCGCCCGTCTGCACCTGCGTAGCTTGCCTGTATTCCCAGCAGCGCCGCCTGGTGGCGGTTGACCACTTCGTCAGAAGGCACGGGGCACGGCACATCATCCTGCCGCAATATCCACTCACCCAACACCTGCATCCATCCGGCCAGCATGCAAGCTTTCTCCAGCGTTAAAGATGCGTCCAGCAGTCTGGTTTCCACAACACCAAGATCCGGCCTTGGCGCAATAGCCCATGGTTGTCCAGTCCAACCCATGGCACCAGGAGCAGCTTCTACATAGTTTTCATAGTCATGCCAGCTTTGGATGCTTGCCGGCAAAACCGGCCAAAAACTGTTCATACATTGATTGCGCACACTGGAAAGACCACAATACTCTCCCCCCTGAAATGGAGAGCTGGCCGACAATGCAATCATGTGCGGGATAAAACTTCTCAAACCATGCGCAAGACGAATGGCCTCATCGCCTGACCTGACACCAAGTCTGACCGTGACACCAAAGAATCCACCTGGATTTCCCCGCCGCGGCCCTGCTTTGTCCCATGGATCAGAGCCCCCTCCAATCAGGCAGACCTGGTTGTCGTGGGCAGCCTCAAGCGCCACAGCCTTCAATTCTCCCATCTGTGCCAGCAAGCCATCGGGATGCTCATGTTCGCCGGAGAGCAGCGTGATGGAGTCTTGGCGTGGTCCTATGCGAATGTTGCTGCTTTCGGGGCAATAAGGATTGATGGAGGCAACAATGTCTGCCCCCTTCTTGACCAAGCGCAAAGATGCGGGGTCAATGACCTGAAGATCCATCTCCAGAGAAAAAGTGCCTGGTATTGAAGCAATGAACGGTATGCTCAAAGTTAGCCTCCCGGTAAACAGTGACTGTGCCAGGTGCACAGCCATCGATTCCATATTACCGGGAGGAGTGTTTCAATTTCGTTTAAATTGGTGACAGCCAGTACAGAATTGTTACAACTGTGTACTCAGACCACGCTGCCCACAAAACTAGAACCAGCCGAATGCAGCACTTGCCTTGTAGAGCATGTACGCAGCAAGAAAAAACAGGAGTCCGGCAAACACCTTCTTGAGTGCAGGCACAGGCAGCTTGTGTGCTGTCCGTGCGCCGATCGGCGCCAACACCACACTAAACAGTACCAGCACCAGCAACGCTGGCCAGTAGACGTAACCGATCATGCCAGGGGCCAGATTCTCGACATGCATCCCCGACCAGACATAGCCGATCGTGTTGGCCACAGCAATCGGAAAACCCAACGCTGCCGACGTTCCGACAGCCTGATGCAATGGCACGTTACACCAGAGCATGAAAGGCACTGAGACAAACCCGCCGCCAGCCCCCACGAGTCCCGACAGAAAACCGATGCCTGCGCCAGCAGCGCCCGTGCCCAAGGGTCCTGGCATCTGGCGCGATGGCTTGGGTTTGCTGTTAAGCACCATCTGCACAGCAGAGTATCCAACAAATATTGAAAAGACCAAGGCCAGCCACCCGGTCTTGAGCGCCGCAAAAACAGCCCCCCCCGAAAGCAGGCCACCAAGCACGATTCCTGGGGCAAAGCTCATGACCAGGTCCCAACGCACAGCCTTTTTTTGTTGATGTGCCCGCACGCTTGAGAGAGAAGTAAAAATGATCGACGCCATGGAAGTGGCAATCGCAGAATGCACCACAAACTGCATCGGCATCCCTTGTGCGGTCAGCATGGCTGTCATGAACGGCACAAGCAGCATTCCACCACCGATGCCCAGCAGACCTGCTGCAAATCCAGCCACACACCCAAGCACCGCATACTCAATGAAAAACAAGGGATCCATTTGTCTCTTCTTCACCAAAAAACAGAAATCCGACCATAACCACACAACCGGACCTGGCTGCACCCATCCTATTTGCGCCAGAAGGCGCCAGTAAACATCACCAACACCGTGAACAGTTCCAGACGGCCAATCATCATGGCGAAACTGCACACCCAGGTCTGGAAATCCGTCAATATCCAGTAGTTGTTGATGGGGCCGATTTCACCCAGTCCCGGACCAATGTTGTTGACACAGGCTATCACAGCAGAAAACGCTGTCTTGGGGTCTGCACCGCTGATCAGCATCAGGGCTGACAGGAAGGCGATCGAAACACCATAAAGCAGCATGAAGGCCAGCACCGAGGTCAGGACTTTGCTGGAAATCACCCGCCCCTTGAGCTTAACCTGTGTCACGGCATGTGGATGCAGGATATTGATCATTTCCTGGCGTGTCTGCTTGATGAGCATCTGTGCCCGGATCATCTTGATGCCACCGCCGGTCGATCCGGAGCTCGTGCTGAACATTCCCAGGACCAGCATCAACAAAGGTGCGATCAAGGGCCATTGGTCGTAGTCCGTATTCACAAAGCCCGCCGTCGTTGCCACCGATACGGTATTGAAGATGCCATAGCGCAAAGCCGTCAGGGGACTGTCATAGACATCGACCACCCAAAGATAGAGACCGATCAATGCGCCAGCACCCAATACAGTGGCAATGAACGGAATGGCCTCAGGGCAACGCTGGTATGCACGCAAGCTGCCAGAGCTGACCGCCCGGAAATGGGTTGCAAAGTTGATCCCCGAAAGCAGCATGAACACGATGCAGATGAACTCGATAAGCGGGGAATCAAAGTAGCCAAAACTGTTGTCATGCGTTGAAAACCCACCCAGGGCGACTGTCGAGGCCATGTGGCACCAGGCATCGAACCAGCTCATGCCCGCCGCGCGGTAAGCCAGGAAACAAAAAACCGACAGGCCAAAGTAAATGGCGTAAAGTGCCTTGGCCGTACTGGCAATGCGCGGCGTGAGTTTTTCTTCCTTCATCGGTCCAGGGGTCTCGGCACGAAACACCTGATGGCCGCCACCCCCCAGCAACGGCAGCACTGCTACCGCCAACACGATGATGCCCATGCCACCAACCCAGTGCATGGTAAAGCGCCATAGGTTGACCGATGGCGCCATCACATCCACATCCGACAACACTGTTCCGCCTGTCGCAGTCAATCCGGACATGGCCTCAAAATAAGCGTCGGTAAAGGAGAGATCATCCCCGACACCGCTGAAATAAAGCAGCAGCGGGATCGTTCCCATCAACGGCAGGAAGAACCACACCAATGACACCAGCATGAAGCCATCACGGGGACGAAGCTCGGCCCTGTACGGCAAGGTTCCCACCCACATGACCACGCCAGTCAGCGATGTAATCGCAAAAGCCTGTATGAACAGGAACAGTTGCCCATCGTCCAGTATCAAGGACCAGGCCATGGGAACAAACATCGTCGTGGCAAACAGCGTGACAGTGAAACCGAGCACATGCACGACTGCCAGAAAACGCTTCATGGTTCCTCAGAAAAACGATGCTGATACCTGGAACAGCTTCTCAATCTTGGCAATCTGGGCACGTGATGGCACAAAGACAATCACATGGTCCTCTGACTCGATCGTGGCGGCTGGATCAGCAATGATGATTTCTTCGCCCCTGACAATAGCACCGATGCTGGCCCCCTTGGGCAGATCCAGATCGGCGATCTTGCGTCCAACCACTTTTGAAGACTTGCGGTCTCCGTGGGCAATCATTTCCAGCACTTCAGCGATCCCCCCCCTGAGCCTGTGGGCAGAGACAATGTCGCCACGACGGACATAGCAAAGCAGCTCACTCATGGTCGCCTGTGCTGGCGAAACCGCGATGTCGATATGGCTTCCCTGCATGAGTTCACCATAGGCCTGGCGGTTAATCAGTGCAATCACCCGTCTAGCCCCAAGCCGTTTGGCCAGCAACGAGGACATGATGTTGTCCTCATCCTCGCTGGTCAGTGCAAGCCATGTGTCGGTGTCTTCTATCCCCTCGCGCAAGAGCAATGACTCATCAGTACCATTACCATGCAACACCAGAACATTGTCCGGCAACATGCTGGCAAGCTCCTCGCAACGCTCCAGCTTGGACTCAATGATCCGCACGTTATAGCCTTGCTCTGCCAGACTGCCCGCCACCCTGGCACCGATGTTGCCACCGCCAGCGATCATGATCCTGCGCACGGTATCTGCGTTCTCGCGCATCTGGTGCACGGCCTGGTGTGCGTTACGGGTGTCCGTGATCAACAAAATCTCATCGCCAGGCAGCAACACCGTGTCGGGCGACACACTGATCTGGCGGCCAGAACGCAGGATATCGACCACCCTTGCGTTGACATCAGGGCGCATGACCCTCAAGTCATGCAATTTGTGGTTGGCCATGAATCCGCTTGTGTCCAGCCGCAGTGTAATCACGCTCACCCTGCCCTCGGCAGCCTCAACCACCTGCAACGCTTCCGGGAACTCAATGAGCTTGAGCAAATAGCTCGTCACACTGCTTTCCGGGCTGATGATGGCATCAACACAAAAGCCTTCTTCACCCAAAAGTTCAGGATACTTGGTGATTTCTGCAGACCGCACCCGTGCGATTCTTCTTGGCACATTAAAGATCTGGCGCGCAATCTTGCAGGTCACGAGATTGACCGCATCGCTGGCCGTACAGGCAATCAGCATGTCGGCATCGTCAGCGCCAGCACGGCGCAACGATGCAATCTGGGCCCCATCGCCAACGACACCGCGCAGGTCAAAGCGCTCCTGCAGATCCATCAGGCGAGAGCCATCAAGATCAATGATGGTGATATCGTTGTGTTCAGAGACCAGGTTTTCTGCAACGCTTGTGCCAACCCGCCCTGCGCCGACAATCAGGATTTTCATGACCCACGCTTGCGCGATTCAATGCCAAGCTGCTTGAGCTTTCTGTACAGGTGCGTGCGCTCCAACCCGGTGCGCTCAGACACTCTGGTCATGCTGTAGTTTTCCTTGGCCAGATGATATTCAAAGTAGATCCGCTCGAACTCGTCCCTGGCCTCCCGCAAGGGTTGATCCAGTGAAATATCGCCAAGCAGGTTGTCAGGCTTCTCATTTTCGACCGGCATCATGGTCTCAGTTGGCCGTTCTGCTGGCGTAACTTCTCCTGCAGGCAAGATACCGGGCGCGACTGCCGCCTGGACAGGCTGGCCCGCCACTGGCCTGGTTGCAGCCACAGGCGGCTTTACCGGCCGGGTCAGGGCCGAGGAGATTGTCTTGAGCAATCGCTGCAAAGTAATCGGCTTTTCCAGAAAATCCACGGCGCCAATCCGGGTCGCTTCAACCGCGGTATCGATCGTCGCATGGCCGCTCATCATGATGACCGGCATATCCAGCAGTCCCTGAGATCCCCACTCACGCAGCAAAGTCACACCGTCGGTATCTGGCATCCAGATATCCAACAGCACCAGGTCCGGTCGCATTCGCAATCGGGCTTCACGTGCCTGTGCTGCATTTTCTGCCAGCTCTACCGTGTGCCCTTCATCGTAAAGAATCTCGAACAGCAACTCACGAATGCCGACTTCATCATCGACCACCAAAATGCGAGCCATAGTCTATCTAATAGTTCCTAAGTCTGTTTTATGATTATCGTCATCTTGTGACGCCCCGTCTACAACAGCCGTCGAGGTCGCGAAAGGCACAAGCATGATTGTGACCCGAGCCCCCCCGGTTCGCCGGTTTGACAACTCGATATGTCCCCCATGCTCTTCGACGATCTTCCTGACGATGGCCAGTCCAAGTCCTGTCCCATGTACCTTTGTAGTCACATAAGGTTCGAAAGCCCGCTGCAGTAACTGGCTCGAAAACCCAGGCCCATTGTCAGCCACAGTCAGCAGTACAGCGGCTTGTCGAGTTTCATCCCCAAGCCCTGCCTGAGTTACTTCCGTTGTGACCTGAATAATACCCGCGGTTTGCACCTCCGACAGTGCTTCCCGGGCATTACCCAACAAATTATGTATAACTTGACGCAACTGTGTGACCTCCCCACTGATCAGTGGCAGGTCAGGATCCAGGCGCACTTCGAACTGAATCGGATGTTTCGGATCACGGCTTTTGCTGTCATGAGGATCCCAACCATACAAGGTAAGGACATCCTCGATCAGGGAATTCAGGTTGACCGGACCGAACTTTTTGGGAGGCTTGCGCGCGTACTCCCGGAACTCATCGACCATCAGCTTGAGCGAAGACACCTGGTTGATGATGGTATTGGTCGAGCGCTCAAGCAAAGCCGCATCTTTTTCATCAAGCTTGTCCATGAGCTTCATGGCAAGACGCTCGGCCGACAACTGGATTGGAGTCAATGGATTCTTGATTTCATGGGCCAGGCGTCTTGCCACCTCCGCCCACGCCACGCTGCGGTTGGCAGAAATCACTTCTGTGATGTCATCAAAAACCACGACATAGCCATTGCCACGGCCTTCCCAAGTCAGATGGGTTCCCCGTGCCAGCAAGGTGACCACCTGCACTTCGTCTTTCTCGCCCTTGGGCAAGGTGATCTCGAATTGCTCCTGCCAGTGCTGGCGTTCGCTGCCCATGGCAGCATGTTGCGAGAACGCCTTGCGAATCGTCGATGCGAACTGGATCACGCCGTCCACGGTTTCCAGAGGCCTACCCTGCACCCCTCGCAAATCAACACCCAGGATGGACTGGGCACCCTGGTTGAAGATCGTGACCCTGAACTGCTCGTCAAACACCAATACGCCCGCAGAGAGGTTGGACAGGATGCTCTCGATATAAAGTTTCGAGCGCTCAAGCTGCTGGCGGTTGAGCTCGACCATGCGCCTGGCCTCCTCAAGCTGCTGGGTCATGGCATTGAACGAACGCGTCAGTTGCCCGACCTCATCGAGCTCTGGAGGCACAGGCAAGGGTCGGTAATCCCCGACACTGACCGCCCTTGTCCCAGCAGCCAACGCAAGCAATGGCCTGACCAACCTGCGCGACAGGTAAAGAGCCACCGCCATGGCGGCGAACACGGCCAACAGCAAGGCAAGCGTCAATGTCACCTCAAAGAGCTTGCGCAACCCATGCCTGGCCAGTGCCAACTCCTGGTAGTCACGATATCCAGCCCGCACTTCCTCGGCATTCATGACGAGCTTTTCCGGAACGGGTTTGATCAATTGCAGCCAACGCAGTTCATTGACCAGAGGATTGCCCCCGACAATGACAGGGGACGCCAGCGGAACAATGACCCGCAAAACCATCTCAGGCGTCTTGTCACTGATTTCGCCCCCAACGCTGTCGGCCGCGGCATAACCCCGTGTTAGCCTGAGCTGGTTAAGGACATGAAGTGGTGGCGTTTGAGGCAGAAGTTGCCCCAGTTGATCCGTCACAAACGCAAGCGGCCTGCCAGAACTGGTGAACACCGTCGCCTCCTGCACGCCTGTGACTTCTCGCACCCGGGCCAGCAGGCCGGGCAATTCACCTTCATCCGCTTCGGACAAAAGCGGAATCATGGCCCTGGCCCTGGTATCAAGCTCATTGAGCTGTGCATCAAGGGCTGCTCGCCCCAAAGCAAGACCTGCATCCAGCGCGGCATCGACCCTGACATTGAACCAGGACTCAATCGACCTGGACATGAACTGCACCGATACGGTGTAGATCAATGCGCCTGGCAACACCCCGATCAACGCAAATGCCAGTGCGAACCTGCCCGTCAGCCTCGCACCGAAGGTTCCGGCGCGCAACTGAAAGATAAGGCGCGCCAACAATCCGGCTACCCAGATGAACAGTCCAGTCGCCAGGGCAATGTTGAGGTACACCAGCAACTCGTGGTACTGCGCTAGACGCGACGCACTGCCGGTTGACCAGGCCAGGAGCACGAAAAGCCCCAGGCCAGCCATGACCCCGAAAGCGATCAACCATCGCACCCAGCGGCTCATGGCCTGGCTCCAGCAGGACCGTTCACGCTGAACTCGAAGCTGCGCCACGGACTGGCCATGTTCCAGTCATCCCGCTTGCTGGCATCCAGTTGCAGCGGCCGGGACAACTGCGTTGTATCAAGCATGATGCGTACCTGCCCCACATAGTTTGTGTTGTGCTCAAACCGGTCCAAAGGTGCAACCTCCCAGCCCCTGACACGTTTGACAATATCCAGCGCTTCCTGGAATGAACCTACCATGAAGCCAAGGTCACCGATACTCACTCGCCATTGTTGCGTCAGCGTGTTGTAGAAAATGCGTCTGCTCATGCTGGCATTGACCAGAGTCTTGTTCAGCCACCACCAACGCGGCTGCTCGATCTGGAGCTCGATCGTGAAGCTAAGGGGCACCCCTCGCTCAAGCGCTTCGCGCATGGCCGGGCTCAATTCCATCCCGAAATCAATGTCCAGACTGAGAAAACCTTGCAGGATAAAAGGCTCGATACGATCGACAGACGCCTTGGCCACCTGCGCCTGGGCCATCACGGACACCGACATCATCACCACGACCAGCAGCATTGATCGCAACCATGCCGTCCAGCATGGTCTGGCGCCATTCTCGCCTGAAGTTGGATCAGCTGCCCATATTCCTTTCATGGACGACCCGTTTCTCAAAAAGTGCATAGAAAAAACCGTCATGCCCGCAATGCCCTTCTCCTGCCGCGCACGGCAGGATCTGTCCGGGCGACGGCAGGTGGATTGCGTCCGGATGCCGTTGTAAAAAACCTTCTGCCTGCAATTCGCCTTCCTGTGCAAACACTGAGCAGGTTGCCAACAGCAACCTGCCACCCGGTGCGAGCGATGGCCAGAGCGCATCAAGAATGGCACGTTGCAGCGCAACGGTCTGCGCAAGATCCGATTCTCTGCGCAACCAGGCAATATCCGGATGCCTTCTCACCACACCCGATGCCGTACATGGCACGTCGGCCAAGATAAGATCATAGGGTGCACCAACCTCCCAGGCCTTGCTCAGCCTGATGTCGGTATGCACAAGCCTGACCTTGCCTTCTGAATAAAGGCCAAGGCGATCCAGGTTTTGTCGCACCATGTCCAAACGACGGGCATCCTGGTCAACCGCTGTCAGATCAATATCGGCAAGCTCAAGCAAATGCGCTGCCTTTCCACCCGGGGCGCAACAGGCATCCAGTACCCGGGCGCCATCAAATGGCGCAAGCAGCATCGCTGCGCGCTGTGCCGACAGGTCCTGCACCGACCACCATCCCTCTTCATAGCCAGGAAGTCGCTCAACGGCTCCGGCACTCTCCAGAACCACGGCATCGTCACTGACATGCTTGGCCACGACACCATGGTCCTGCATGGCTTGCAGCACCTGCTGCACACTGGCTCGCCTGCGATTCACCCGTATCACAAGCGATGGTGCCAGCTTGCTGGCCTCAAGAATAGACTGCCACGAATCCGGGTACGTCTTCCTGACCAACTGCACCCACCACGCAGGATAGCCCCACCTGGCCACATCATTGGCTTTCACCGACTCTACAAACTGCTCGCGTTCGCGCTGAAACCGCCTGAGCACCGCATTCACCAACTTGGGTGCAAATGGCGCCTTTGACAACAGCTTTGCAGCCCTGACGCACTGGTCGACCACGGTATGGACCGCGTATCGCGGTGCCTCCCTGGAAAGCGGCCACTGGAAGGAATGCACCAGGTTCCCACCAGCCTCATGTTGCATGGCGATATCCATCAGCAGCAAGCCAAGCGCCACAAGGCTATTGAGTGGCGCACTGGGTGAACGCTTTTGCATGGTCATTGAGCGCCATGTCTGCGCCAAGCCCCAGTTGCGCATGGCATACATGGTCAATGCCTGCGCTGCACCTCGCTCGGACGGATGGACCTTGGCCAGCACGGCCGTCAGCGAACGTCCTGACTCAACATCCGCTAGACAAGTTGATGCTGTCGCAAGCAGTCTTGCTAAGGTTAGGTTTTTCTCATGCATATCGTGGATTTTAGGGGCAAGCTGGGGATTTGGTTGAACTGCTAAGGTTAAAATTGAACCAGTTCAACAAATTACAGTCTCTCAACATGTCAGCCCCCAAGGTAGGTTTCGTCAGTCTAGGATGCCCCAAAGCCCTCGTGGATTCCGAGCGCATCCTGACCCAGTTGCGCACAGAGGGTTATGAAATCGTACCCGACTATGCGGGAGCCGATGTGGTTGTCGTCAATACCTGCGGGTTTATTGACAGCGCCAAGGCAGAGTCCCTGGATGCCATCGGCCAGGCCATCACAGAAAACGGTCGTGTGATCGTGACCGGATGCATGGGGGTCGAAGAGGATGTCATCCGCCAGGTTCACCCTTCCGTGCTTGCGGTCACCGGACCCCAGCAGTATGAACAGGTGGTACGTGCGGTCCATGATGTGGCCGCGCCCCCTGAAGAACACAATCCATTTGTCGACCTGGTACCGCCACAGGGCATCAAGCTCACACCAAGGCACTATGCCTACCTCAAGATTTCAGAGGGCTGTAACCACCGTTGCAGCTTCTGTATCATCCCCTCAATGAGGGGTGACCTGGTCAGCCGCCCGGTCGGTGATGTCCTCGACGAGGCGCAGCGCCTGGTTCGTGCCGGTGTACGGGAACTGCTGGTCGTGTCGCAAGACACCAGTGCCTATGGCGTGGACCTGAAGTTCAGGACCGGGTTCTGGCAAGGCAGACCTGTGCGCACACGCATGACCGAACTGTGCGAAGCCATGAGCGAACTCGGCGCCTGGATAAGATTGCACTATATCTATCCCTACCCGCACGTTGACGAGGTCATTCCACTGATGGCCGAAGGCAAGATCTTGCCTTACCTGGACATTCCTTTCCAGCACGCAAGCCCCAGGATCCTCAAAGCCATGAAGCGGCCTGCATTTGAGGACAAGACACTTGAGCGCATCCGCAAGTGGCGGGAAATTTGTCCCGAGCTCACCATCCGCTCAACTTTCATCGTCGGGTTCCCTGGGGAAACTGAAGAAGACTTCGAGTACCTGCTGCAGTGGCTGACCGAAGCCCAACTGGATCGGGTCGGTTGCTTTCAGTATTCGCCTGTCGATGGAGCCGCCGCCAACAACCTGCCTGACCAGGTTCCTGATGAAGTCAAGCAGTCGCGATGGGAACGCTTCATGGCCCATCAGCAAGAAATCTCGAGGGCCCGACTGGAACGCAAGGTCGGCACCTTCATCGACGTCCTGATCGACGAGGTCGATGAGGATGGCGCCATCGGTCGCTCCAGTGCCGATGCACCGGAAATCGATGGCTGTGTCTATGTCAGTAGCGAAACTGAGCTGCGCCCCGGCCAACTGGTACGTGCCAGGGTCACTGACTCAGACGAGTACGACCTCTGGGCTGAAGTTCAGGACTGACCTGGCGACCAGCCCGCCAGAAACGCTGCTGCAGTCTGCCGTTTACCACCGGCACGCTGCAGTTGCACCACCCTCAGGATGCCGTCTGCGGTCATGATGTCAATCCCCTCGGGCTGCACCGCCACCACGTCGCCCACTTTGGCGGATCCGTTCTTGGTGGGCAAAGCTTTGGCCTCAAACACCTTCACCGGCTCCGAAAGCCCTGGCAGATTGAGTTTTGCGCCAGGAACGGGATTGAAGGCCCGGATCTGCCTGCAAAGTTTTTCTGCGGGCTGCCCCATATCCAGCAAAGCCTCAGACTTCTGAAGCTTCTCGGCATAGGTCACACCTTCGTCAGGCTGGGGTACGGCCACAAGCCTGCCTTGGGGCAAATCCTCAAGCGCCTGAACAATAGCCCTGGCGCCCAAGTCAGCCAGCTTGTCGTGCAAGGTCTGTGCGGTATCCTCCGGCTCAATAGGCAGCTGCATGACCAAAAGCATATCTCCAGTATCCAGCCCTTCGTCCATTTGCATGATGGTGATCCCGGTTACAGCATCTCCTGCCTCAATGGCCCGCTGGATCGGGGCGGCCCCGCGCCAGCGTGGCAACAGACTGGCATGGATGTTCAGGCAGCCATGCTTGGGCAGCTCAAGCAGCCATTTCGGAAGGATCAAACCATAAGCAGCCACCACCAGCACATCCAACGCCAACGAGGCCAGGTGCGCCTGGGTCTGTAGGGCCTGCTCGGCGTACTTGCCATCAAGCTTCAACCCAGAAGGCTGCAGAACCGGTATCGACCTTGAGACGGCATATTGCTTGACCGGGCTTTCAGTCAGTTTCATCCCCCTGCCAGCGGGACGGTCAGGTTGCGTCAGCACCACCACAACTTCATGGCCTGACTCCACAATGGCCTGCAAGGCCTGCCGGGCAAACTCTGGTGTGCCCGCAAATCCTACTCTCATCAAGACTTACCTCACTCAAATGACTGCAATCTGCTGCTAGCTCAATCTCAGGCATTGGTTTTATGCCTAGAATCCTAGAATCGGCAGACATCTGCGCGTCATTCCAACAATTCCAAAACCGTAGTGTATCTGTCTGACCCCGGCTTCATCTCCGATAATCTACTATTAGGCAAGCCGGATACAACCAACCCGCAACCAGAAAAAGAAACATCACGATGAAGTCTTTCACAACGCAGATCTTTTCCCACTTTGGCTACGAGGAAATTCCAGCCTGGGCCAACATGCTGTTTGCCAGCATCAACGTCATCATCATCCTGATCCTGGCTGCCCTTGCGCGCAGCATCATCACCCGGCTTCTTCGGTCGGCACACGCCAGGCTGGTGACCCGAGCACCCGGGCTGGAAGAGCGCAAGCGCATCGACACCCTTTACCGGATCTTCGGCTACATCGTTTCCGTCGTGATCGGCGTCATCACGGTGATGCTGGTTCTGTCTGAACTCGGCATCTCGATTGCGCCGCTGCTGGCCACCGCAGGAGTTGCCGGTATCGCGATCAGCTTTGGCGCCCAGAGCCTGGTCAAGGACTATTTCGTTGGATTTGTCATGCTGCTGGAAAACCAGATCCGCCAGGGTGACTACATCGAGGCCGCAGGCAAGAGTGGCACGGTCGAGGAAATTACCTTGCGCTATGTCCGGCTGCGTGATGGCGAAGGCACCGTCCACTTCATCCCCAACAGTGCCATCACGACCGTCAGCAACCACAGCAGAGAGTTTGCCTATGCCGTCGTTGAGGTAGGCGTTGGCTACAGCACCAACCTGGGTCTGGCCTACGATGTCATTCGGCACGTTGGCCAACAATTGCGCCAGAACCCGGAGTTCAAAGACAAGGTGCTCGATGACATTGAGATCCAGGGTGTCAACCAACTGACAGATTCATCCGTCAACCTGCGGTTAAGGATCAAGACCGATGCCGCATCCAAGTGGTCTGTGCGCAGACAGTTGCTGGCCATGCTCAAGCAGTCATTCGATGCCAACGGCATTGAAATCCCGTTACCACAGCAGGTCGTCTACTACCATCAGGCAGAAAACCACGCCTGACCCGGCGCACGACAAGCCCCGCCATTTGAGGGCGGGCAAGGATAGCGCCTACCGCGTAGGAATCTCCGGCCTTCAGGCCGGGGAGAATGTCAGTCGACCGTTCATCATCGTCAGATCAACCCTGACCTTGCCGATCTCATGCGGGTCGACATCGAACAAGTTTTGTTCCAGCACAACCAGGTCGGCCAACTTGCCCGGTTTGATGGTACCGATACTGTCTTCCATGCGTAACTGATAAGCTCCCCCCAGCGTGTTGGCCCTGATCGCCTGCTCAAGGCTCAATCTCTCACCCTCAGGTTGGAGAATGGGTGCATCAGGCTTGTTCAGCAACTGCCGCGTCACGGCAACTTGTATTGACTCCAGAGGCTTGTAGGTTGAATAAAAGCCTGCCGCCGGCCAGTCTGTTCCAAAAGCAACGATGCCACCCGAATCCATGATCGTCTTGGGCCTGACCAGATAGTGGGCACGGCTTCCCAGGCGTGCGGGCAAGATCACGGTCGTGTCCGGATCTGCTGACATCCAATTTGCAGAAAACTGGGCGATAACACCTAGTTTGCCAAACCTCGGGCAATCCTCATCGCTGACATAGACCAAGTGCGCCAGGCTATGCCGTCTGTCCCGAACCGGATTCTCCCGTATGGCCGCCTCAATAGCATCCAGTGCCATCCGTGCGATCCCGTCACCAAAGGCGTGAATGTGGACATCCAGCCCTGCCGCGTCCGCCTGACGCACCATGCGGTCGAGCTGTTCCTTGCTATAGGGTGGGGTCACCACAATATCCGGCCGATCCGTATATGGGTCAAGCATTAGTGCGGTATGACCTTCGGCCGTACCATCACCAATGATCTTCAGCGCCGAGAACTGAACCAACTCCGAATTCACCAGCGGGCGCAGGGAAATGGCACGCCGCACCTCTTCATCGACATCGGGTTTACTGACCATGTAGCTGACCTTGACCCTCACCGGCAGCTTCTGCTGCCGCTCAAGATCGAGGTAAAGACCGAAAGTCCTGGACTGATCATCGTCGATTGGCATGGCACCGGCATCAAAAACCGTGGTAATACCGGCAGCTGCAGCCTTGGGCAGCCATTGCTGCATGCGGCTGCCCAACGACTCGTAGGTGAGTGGCTCAAGCTTCGCAACCACGGACATGACAGCTGCCGTTTCCAGCACATAGCCTGTCGGCTCGCCGTTGCTGTCCCTTTTGAAATAGCTGAATCCCGGGATTGGGTCGGGCGTCTGGCGCGTAACGCCGGCCGCCTGCATGGCCTTGCTGTTCATCCAGAGACTGTGGACATCGATATTGAAAAAGAACGCGGGCCGGTCAGGCACCACACGGTCCAATTCCTCCTTGGTGGGTCCATCCGGACCAAACATGTCCTGGCGCCAGCCAAAGCCACGGATGTGTCCTGCATCTGGATTCTGCCTGGCATATTGCGCAATGGCCGCCAACGCATCAGCCCCGGTGGGCAGTTGAAGATCCACGCCACCAGTAAAGAAGGATCCCAAGGTAGGATGAATATGCGCCTCCACAAAACCCGGCAACAGCATTCGGCCATCAAGCTCAATCACCTTTGTCCGGGGACCGACGAGCCGCGACACGTCGGCATCGCTACCCACAGCGACAATCCTGTTGCCCTTGATGGCCACGGCCTGCGCCCAAGGCTGTTGTGGCTCCACGGTATAGACTTTTCCTCCCCTGAGAACAACGGTTGCCTCATGACTTCCAGCATCTACGGCAGGGGCAGCCATGGCGGCCTCAACCAGGGGCATGGCAAGCCCCAGGCTCGCTGCACTTTTGATCCCTGCAGACAAAAAGTGTCGCCTGCCCCTCTCAAATACGGAGAACGGTTTCAGGCCGGACGGCCTGTTGTTGGCATTGAAGCTGAAAAGAAGGGCACAATTCCTGCACATGATGCCTCCGCACCTAAGATCGGTTATCCAAAGCCCAATGAAAGCGACGGTCCTGTTGCAACCCAGGCTGCGAACCTGCACAACAACTTCCGGCATGATCTTTGTCTCTGGCAATTTCCGCTTTGATGCAGCGCAAAACCCTCACGGATCAGGCATGCGGGATATCCCGAGCCGTGCAAGGCTTCGGTTTCACGTCAGACCCCGGGTCGAGCAAAAACAGAGGCTAGCCACTTGTGGCCAATCAACAAAAAAGCCCAGTTGAACTGGGCTTTTTAGGGGAGGTGAGGACCCATCAATCGGCGGTGGCAGCCTGAGCCTGTTGCTCACGCCGCTGCTTCATGATCTTGGTGCGGATACGGTTCTGCTTCAGGTTCGAGAGATGCTGTACAAACACCCTGCCGTTGAGGTGGTCGATCTCGTGCTGGATACAGACTGCCAGCAAGCCATCCGCATCAAACTCGCGTTGCTGACCGTTTTCGTCCAGCGCCCGCACCTTGATCTGGGCAGCGCGCTTGACCTCGTCATAAATGCCAGGAACAGACAGACAACCCTCTTCGTATACCTGTGTGTCGTCGCTGCTCCAGATGATCTCTGGATTGATGAGAACCATCAGCTGATTCTTCTCTTCGGACAGATCGATCACCACCACCCGCTCATGGACATCAACCTGGGTCGCAGCCAGACCGATGCCAGGGGCGGCATACATGGTCTCAGCCATGTCCTTGACCAAGGTGCGAATCCGGTCATCCACCTTTTCTACAGGCTTGGCCACTTTATGCAGCCTCGGATCCGGATAATGGAGAATGTTCAGAATAGCCATGATTGGATTTTATTGAATTCAGCCTAATCTTTGGTTTCAGGAACTGATAATACAGATTCCTGCCGTAGTGTGATTATGACAGCCAAACTGCCTGTACGTTTCCTTGCAATTACTGCAAGCAGGGGAATTTTTTCCAAGGCCGCTACAATCTCACGATAGCAGCCAACCAAGTCAGGCCTACCCGTCACCGACTCGCTACCGACCGAAATCATGAAAATCACCGCACTACTGATTGCCCTGCTACTGTCAGGGCTAAGCCTGCCAAGCATGGCCCAGGAAGGCTGCAACATTCAACTGAATGCCGGTGACACATTGGAATTCGATCAATCGCAGATCCTGATTCCAGCAAACTGCAAAACCTTTACCGTGAAGCTGACCCATACGGGCCGCCTTCCCAAGAAGGCCACTGGCCATAACTGGGTGCTGACCACCCAGTCTGACCTGGAGCGGGTAGCACGAGATGGGTATCGTGCAGGCGAGGAAAACGGCTGGCTCAAGCCAGACGATCCCAGGGTTATTGCCCAGACACCAATCATAGGGCGTGGCGAGTCAACCGAGGTCACGATTGATGTTTCAAAACTGAATCCAGCTCTAACTTACGGATTCATGTGCTCGGTTGGCGGTCACTCGCCCCGCATGAGGGGCACCCTGCGCATCGACAGTAAACCGTCTTCCTGAGTTCCGACCCTGTCTAGCGATGTCCAAAAATCGCCGACCCTACCCTGATCTCGGTTGACCCTTCTTCGATAGCCAATTCCAGATCACCGCTCATGCCCATGGACAGGCGTTGCAGGGATTGCTCCGCAATACCCGCCTGCAACGCTTCATCCCGACACTGGCGTAGCAACCGGAAGCATCGTCTAACCGCCTGTTCGTCATCGGTCAGTTCGGCAATCGTCATCAAGCCCTTGAGCCGCAGATGAGGAAATCCCTGCAATTGCCGCAAAAACCCAATGACCTCCTCTGGCGCCATACCGGACTTGCTTTCTTCAGGCGAAGTCTTGACCTGCACCAGCACATCCAGGGACTTGCCCAAAGGTTCCAGACGCTTTTCCAGGGCCTCGGCCAGGGTGATCCTGTCAAGTGACTGGATCTCGCTTGCCCAACGCGCAACTTCCTTGGCCTTGTTGGTTTGAACCTGCCCGATAACGACCCACTCAAGCCCGAGGTGTTCCAGTTGTGCAGCCTTGGCTGCCATTTCCTGCGGACGATTTTCTCCAAAACGCCGCAGACCAAGACTGACAGCCTGCTCAATCACTTCAACTGGAAATGTCTTGCTCACTGGCAACAATTGCACTTCTGACGGATCGCGACCAACACGCTCACAAGCGTTCTTGACCCGTTGCCGTACCCGCTCTAATCGCTGTTCAATGGTTTCACTGTTCATGATTTGAGTCTTCCTGCTGGCTTCAGTCCAGAATGCTTCTGGAAAGCCACATCTGCCATGGTCTTCAGACCACCTCGACGGTCCCTTGCCCTGCAACAACCTCACCGACTATTGCAGCACTTTCGTGGCCAAACGACCTGGCAAGCGCCAAGACTTGGTCCGCAATGGATGGATCACAGGCCACAAGCAAACCACCCGATGTCTGGGGATCGGTCAGCAGGTTGCGCCATAGGATGTCCTCTTGCACGATGCCCTCGACATGCTGTCCGTAGGAAGCCCAGTTGCGACCTGAGGCACCGGTGACCAAGCCATCTTGAGCCAGTTCCAGCACGCCATCCAGCAAAGGCACATCCTTGAGACTGACGCGAACACACACGTTTGCGGCTCGAGCCATCTCATGAGCATGGCCCAGAAGTCCGAACCCTGTCACATCGGTCAACGCATGGACCTGTGGCAACTTGGCCAACTCCGCCCCCACCTTGTTCAACATAGTGGTGCTGCGGATCATGGTCTCGTAACCCTTGTCACTCAACTTGCCTTTTTTCAGGGCCGCTGAAAACACGCCAACACCCAGCGGTTTGGTCAGGATCAACTTGTCGCCCACCTTGGCATCGCTGTTGCGCCGGATCTGGTCAGGATGCGCCAAGCCAAGGGCGACCAAACCGTAGATGGGTTCTACCGAATCAATCGAATGGCCACCCGCCACTGGAATGCCTGCGTTCTGACACACGCTTTGCCCACCGCGCAGAATTTCACCGATTGTGGCGGGCGACAAAACCTTGATCGGCATGCCGACAATGGCCAGGGCCAGGATCGGAGTGCCGCCCATGGCATACACGTCCGAGAGCGCATTGGTTGCTGCGATGCGACCAAAATCGTAAGGATTGTCCACCACCGGCATGAAAAAGTCGGTCGTCGCTATCAGTGCCTGCTCATCATTGAGCCGATAGACTGCGGCATCGTCTGCCGTTTCGGTACCCACAAGCAGGTTGGCAAAGGGTGCACTGACCGGCATCTGCGCCAGCAACTCGCTCAAGACGCCAGGGGCGATCTTGCAACCACACCCACCGCCATGCGAGAGAGATGTCAACGCCGGTTCCTGCGATTCGGATGCTTGTATGGTCGAGTTCATTGCACAAAATTCCTGTTCTTTTTACGAATACTGTAATGTTAGCCCCTGACATGTCAAAATCCTTGTCATGGAACTTCGCCAACTCAGATATTTCGTCAAGGTCGTCGAACTCGGGAGCATGGGCCAGGCAGCCCAGTCCCTCGGGGTTGTGACCTCTGCACTAAGCCAGCAGATTTCGCGGCTCGAAAGCGAACTGTCCACAGTGCTGCTGCGACGAAGCGCAACCGGGGTCACCCCCACCGAAGCCGGCCTTGCGTTCTGGCAACAGGCCCAACTGGCTCTGCGCCATGTTGACGAGGCGGTCAATGCTGCACAGAATGCGAGACTGTCAGGCCACGTCAGGCTGGGACTGACACCCACCACAGCTTCAGTCCTGGGCGTGCCTCTGCTCAAGGCCATGCGCGCCCAGTACCCAGACGTCAGGCTGCAAGTTGTAGAAAGCCTGTCTGGCAACCTTTCTGCCATGCTCAACGCCAGATTGCTCGATCTGGCCATTGTGTTTCAAGGTGGCAGCCGTGGCCGCTGGCTGACGCAACCACTTTTGAATGAGCAGTTGCTGCTCATGGTGCACGAGGACTTGGCCGTATTTCCTGACGGCAAGGCGCTGCAACTGGATGCCGTGGCACAGTTGCCGCTGGTCTTGCCCAGTGGCACCCATGGCCTGCGGGCCGTGCTCAATGCAGCCTTCGAGCGTGCCCAGGCATGGCCTAACTTGCTGGCCGATGTCGATGGCCTGGCTTTGCTGATGGATATCGTTCAGGCAGGGATTGCCGCCACGGTCCAGCCTGGTTCGGCCATGGCAAGGATCACCAATCCCGCACTTCACGCCTATCCTCTTGATGAACCAACGCTGCGGCGGGTGAGCTACCTTGCCACCCTGCCTGAGGAAGAGCTTTCACCTGCTGCGCTCGCTCTGCGGCGCACAATCCTTGATGTGGCATCAGACCTGGTGAACCAGGATCGCTGGCCCGGAGCCAGTCTTCACGAATCATGAACACCTGTGCCTGTATTGATACTGGCGTCAGAAGAGACCTCCAAGTAAATTACGGCCATCCATAACCAATTCAGGAGAATCTCATGTGGGATGTCGTCGTCGTGGGCGGTGGAAATGCCGCCCTGTGCGCGGCCTTGACCGCACGTGAGGCCGGTGCAAAGGTGTTGCTGCTCGAAGCCGCACCCAAAGAATGGCGGGGTGGCAATTCTCAACACACTCGCAATCTACGATGCATGCATGACGGCCCTCAGGACGTGCTGGTCGATGCCTATCCAGAAGAAGAGTACTGGCAAGATCTGCTGAAAGTCACAGGCGGCCAGACCAATGAAAAACTGGCACGCATGGTCATCCGTGAATCCTCACGCTGCCGCGGATGGATGCAAAAGCACGGCGTGCGTTTCCAGCCACCGCTCTCAGGAGCCCTGCACGTTGCCCGGACCAATGCGTTCTTCATGGGTGGCGGTAAAGCGCTGGTCAATGCCTACTACCGCAGCGCTGAGAACCTCGGTGTCGAGATCCGTTATGAAACCCCGGTCGATGCCATTGAATTCGACGGCCTGCGTTTTGTAGCCGTGCGCAGTGGCAGCAAGCGATTTGAAGCCAAGGCCTGTGTGCTGGCTGCCGGTGGTTTTGAGTCCAACCGTGAATGGCTCAGGCAAGCCTGGGGCCAGAACGAGCGTGGTGAATGGCCTGCTGACAACTTCCTCATCAGGGGAACCCGCTTTAACACGGGCAAAGTGCTCAAGCTCATGATGCAAGCCGGTGCAGATATCATTGGCGACCCATCACAGTCACACTGTGTGGCGATCGATGCCCGTGCGCCCCTTTACGATGGTGGCATCTGTACCCGTATCGACTGCGTCTCGCTTGGTATCGTGGTCAACCGCGATGGTCACCGCTTCTACGACGAAGGCGAGGACTTCTGGCCCAAGCGCTATGCCATCTGGGGACGACTTGTGGCCATGCAACCAGGCCAGATCGCCTACTCCATCATCGACAGCAAGGCTGTCGGCCGTTTCATGCCGCCCGTATTCGAGGGTACGACGGCGAACACCATTGAAGAACTGGCCACCAAGATCAACATTGATCCGGCAGTGCTTGGAGAAACTGTACGCAACTTCAACCAGGCTTGCCAGCCAGGCACTTTTGACCACACAGTCCTTGACGACTGTCACACCAAAGGTGCGAACCCGGAGAAAACCCACTGGGCACTCCCTCTGGACAAGCCACCATTCTTTGCCTACCCAGTCCGTCCCGGCATCACTTTCACCTACCTTGGCCTGAAGACCGACGAAAACGCCAGTGTCTTCTTCAATGGCAAGGCTTCGCCCAACCTTTACGCCGCTGGCGAAATCAATGCTGGCAACGTGCTGGGTAAGGGTTATACCGCCGGTGTAGGCATGTCCATCGGTACCACCTTCGGTCGTATTGCAGGTGCGCAAGCTGCTCGCGCTGCGCTTTCGCCCCAGAAACAAGGAGTCAGCGATGCAGTCGCTTAAAACCATTGCCGATCAAGCTGTTCAATGGCACAAGGAACCTCTGACCCCGAACGAGGCAGAAGTCGCAAGGATCATGCAGATCTGTAACGCCTGCCGCTATTGCGAAGGGTTCTGTGCCATGTTCCCGGCCATGACCCGCAGACTCAAGTTCGACAACAAGGCGGACCTGAACTACCTGGCCAACCTGTGCCACAACTGTGGCGCCTGTCTGCACGCCTGTCAGTACGCCCCGCCGCATGAGTTCAAAGTCAACGTGCCAAGGTCCATGGCCAAAGTCCGTAAGGAAACCTATACCAGCTATGCCTGGCCAGGTGCACTTGGCAAGCTCTACGCCAGCAACGGGCTGGCCTTGTCATTGGCGGTTGCGCTGGGTCTGGCGCTGTTTCTGATCCTGGCCATCATGTCCAAGGGATCGTTGTTCCATGAGCCTCTGGCAGGCGACTTCTACGCCGTGTTCCCGCACAACACGCTCGTCGCCTTGTTCGGCACAGTCTTCCTGTTTGCCGTGCTGGCTCTGGCCACGGGTGTCCGGCGCTTCTGGAAGGACATCACACCAGGAGACCCCAGCAAACCTGCTGTGGTAGAAGCCACAACCGACGTGCTTCGCCTGAAGTACCTTGATGGTGGCCATGGGTTGGGCTGCAACGATGAGGATGATCGCTTCACCCTCAGGCGCCGCATATTCCACCACTTCACGTTCTACGGCTTTCTGCTATGTTTTGCGGCCACATCGATCGCCACACTCTACCACTACCTGCTTGGCTGGCACGCGCCCTACGACTTCATGAGCCTGCCTGTCATCCTGGGTACACTGGGTGGCATCGGGCTGTTGGTCGGTCCTGCCGGACTGTTCTGGCTGAACCTGAACCGTGCTCCCCTGCACCTGGATCCGGATCAAAAGAGCATGGATCGCGGCTTTATAGCCCTCTTGTTCTTCATCAGCCTGACCGGCCTGTTGCTGTTGGTGCTGCGTGACACATCGTGGATGGCCCTGATGCTGGCGTTGCATCTGGGATTCGTCATGGGCTTCTTCTTGATGATGCCCTACAGCAAGTTCGCACACGGCATCTTCCGCAGTGCCGCTTTGCTGAAGTGGGCCATCGAAAAAAGGCAACCCAACAAGGTTGGTCTTTCTGATTAAGGGGTTATACGCCCAACACCCTTAACACACCACGGAACAATACCGGCAATGTGAGCATTGCCGGTATTGTTGTTGCCAACTCGATACTTCCTGGACGCCCGACCTTAAACCGCCGACCGTTCTGTCATACCTACTCAAACCTGCCTAAACAGGCTCAAAGCTGACTTCCTGCTTCGTAGAGGCCGGTTTCACCGCGCTCTTGCGAGTGCGGCCAGAGCCTCCCTCTCCACAGGCTGAAACCGTGGAACTCACGGCCATGTTTTTCAGGTTGATCGCGGCGTTCTCGTCGCAATCATGCGTGCTGCCGCACGCAGGACACGTCCATTTGCGCACCGATAGCGTCAGTGCGTGGAGCTTGTGGCCGCACGCCGAGCACAACTTGCTGCTGGCCAACCAACGATCCGCTACGATCAC
>Ga0182743_1000775_pt1 | contig 35935 bp, 35 predicted proteins | sample eDN3rd30CKraftOP_FD_128522 | JGI IMG/M metagenome (GOLD analysis project Ga0182743, IMG submission 128522) | Enriched Organic Plus compost microbial communities from Emeryville, California, USA - eDNA 3rd pass 30_C Kraft OP (version 2) (version 2) ... | reverse complement strand
CCCGGTTCGCCTGTGAAGTGAGCGATGCAGTAGGGTCGCCAGCAGCAGGAACCCACCGAAGCGACTCAGGGGCGGCTCAATGCCGCCCCTGAGCGCCGTAGGAATCTCCGGCCTTCAGGCCGGGGAGGATGTCAAACTAGACTGGCTTGAAGGTTGGGACCGGCGGTGTGTCCTCGCCGTCGGTGGGCTTGAAAACCACCTCAACGTCCTGACCGATCCGTACATCGTCGAAGTCGCAGTCCACAATCTGGGTCATCATGGTGACACCCTCTTCGAGAGTGACATAGGCAATGCAGTACGGATTCGGATTGCCGCGGGTCATGATGCTGAAGCTGTAGATCTTGCCTTTGCCCGAGCTTTCCTTCCATTCGGTTTCACCGAGGCAGAAAGGGCAAAGTGTACGTGGATACCAGTGGAATTTTCCGCAAGATTTGCAGCTCTTGATGGCCAGTTTTCCGGCGCGAGCCTGTTCCCAGAAATATTCAGTGCCCGGTTCGATGACGGGAGCGGGCAGTTTGTTTGGTTGATACGGATTACTCATGATTAAACACGCTCCAGAATCAGTGTCGCACTGCCATGCCGGGAACCCAGCAGGCCACCAGTTCCTTGTGCAAGCGCCAGGTCGCAATTCGGAACCTGGACAGCTGGGTGAGCCTCACCACGCAATTGACGAACGGCTTCGATGACTTTTGTGATGCCGCCGCGGTTGGCCGGGTGGTTGTTGCACAGTCCACCGCCATCCGTGTTGAAGGGCAGCTTGCCAACGCCAGAGATCAGGTTGCCGTCAGCGACAAACTTGCCACCTTCGCCTTTCTTGCAGAAGCCAAGGTCTTCAAGCTGCATGATGACGGTGATGGTGAAGCTGTCGTAGATCGACGCGTACTTGATGTCTTGTGGTGTTACACCAGCTTCTTCGAAGGCGCGCGCGCCTGAGAAGCGGGCACCAGACCATGTGAGGTCAACTTCACCGCCGAGCTGTCCCTTGACAGCTTCGCCTGCACCGCGGATCTTGACCAGCGGGCGCTTGAGCTGACGTGCGATTTCAGGACGAGCGACGATCAAAGCGCCACCGCCATCGCTGACCACGCAGCAGTCAAGTCGCTTTAATGGCCATGAGACCATGGGCGAGTTCAGCACTTCCTCAACGGTCACGACATTTCGCAGCATAGCGTTTGGGTTGTGCTGTGCATGATGGGACGCTGCAACCTTGACCCATGCGAGTTGCTCAGGTGTGGTGCCAAACTCATACATGTGGCGTGCAGCCACCATCGCATAGCTGTTGACTGTTACTGCGCCAAACGGTGCTTCAAACGGGACATCGGGAACGTCGCTACCCCAGTTGCGAGGTTGCAGACCAGATGAGCCCATCGAGCGAGGACGACCAGCCAGAGTGATGAGCGCAATGTCACATTTACCCATGGCAATCGCCTGGGCTGCGTGCGAGACGTGAATCAGGTAGGAAGAGCCGCCTGTCTCAGTGGTGTCGATGTGGCGCAGGTTGGTCAGGCCGATATAGTCGGCCATGCTGAGACCGCCAAGACCTGGCGCATCGCCGGCACAGAAGTAGCCGTCAATGTCCTTGAGCGACAGGCCGGCGTCTTCCAGCGCACCTTTGGCGCATTCCGCATGAAGTTGAGCGACGGACTTGTCCGGTGCTTTGCGTGTAGGATGCTCATAGGCACCCACAATATAAGCTTTGTCTCGTATTGTCATGGGTTGTTTATCTGAGAGAGTTGATAGGACTAAAACACACCGAGCCGCATGTCAGCGAGCAACGGACAGCCTCTTTTTATCATCAAGAACGACTTGCTGTTTATGTTTCTCCTGAAGCCCGTGTTTTGTATCGCCGACTTGTGGGCGATGGCACGGCATGGGGTATTGCGAGTATGTCATAAAGTGTTTGCTTCTGGTATTGTCAGGTAGGCATGAACCACTAAGACTAGGATGAGAACAAATGGAGAGACAAGCCCTTGAACATCTGCGCGTTCTAGATTTGACCCGAGTTTTTGCCGGCCCATGGGCCACCCAGAACCTGGCTGACATGGGTGCTCATGTCATCAAGGTCGAGCGACCGGGTCGAGGCGACGATACCCGATCCTGGGGACCGCCATTCATGAAAGACGCAGAAGGAAGGGATACGAAGGAAGCTTCGTACTTCATGGCAGTCAATCGCGGCAAGAATTCAATCACCGTTGACATCTCAACACCGGAGGGCCAGCAGATCATCCGTGAACTGGCAAAGACCGTGGATGTGGTGGTTGAAAACTACAAAGTAGGTGACTTGAAGCGCTATGGCCTGGACTACGAGAGCTTGAGCGCTATCAACCCACGCCTTATCTATTGCTCCATCACCGGTTTTGGCCAGTCGGGGCCTTATTCTCATTTGCCAGGCTACGACTTTGTCTTTCAAGGCATGTCAGGCCTCATGAGCCTGACGGGCAAACCAGACTCCGAGCCCGGAGGGGGCCCCGTCAAGTTCGGCCTGGCCATCAGTGACCTGATGACCGGTATGTATGCCACTGTCGCGATCTTGGCTGCCATTGAGTACCGCCACATCAGTGGGCGAGGCCAATATATCGATCTGGCGCTACTGGATTGCTCTGTGGCCATCACTTCGTACATGGCCATGAATTACTTTTTTACTGGCCAGGTTCCGAAACGCATGGGCAACGTTCATACAAATATCGTTCCCTATCAGGTTTTTCGTTGCAAGGAAGGTGACATCATTCTTGCTGTTGGCAATGATTCGCAATTTGCTGATTTGTGCCGTTGCCTCGGGATGCCTGAACTGGCTGAGGACGAAAGGTTCAAGCGCCAGTCTGACAGGGTCAGGAATCGCGAAATTCTGATCCCCATCATCGACAAGGCAATGCTCAAACATACGATGATGGAATGGGTGGAGATTTTTGAGCGCAACAATGTCCCTTGCGGACCCATCTATACGCTTGACCAGGTGTTTGAAGATCCTCAGGTCAAGCACCGTAACATGAAGACTTTCCTCAAGCACCCGGTTGGCGTGGATGTACCGGTGGTGAGTAATCCGATCCGGTTCTCTGAGACGCCGATCCGGCTAAAGAGCTCGGCACCCTTGCTCAGTTCTAGCACGGATGAGGTGCTCAAGAATGAGCTTGGCCTGACCGATGAGCAAATCAAGGGACTGAAAGAGAAGGGGATACTCTGAGCGACTGAAGTGGGAGCCCTGGCATGTCGTACACATGCCAGTGGCAACGCCGGAAACTGTTTCAGTGTCCAGAGTGGTCGTGATCCTGGTGAGAGTGGCCGGAAACGATGGCCGCAAGTGCCACCAGCAGCCATGAAACAATCAACGATGTCCCACCAAAAGGTGCAAACTGGCCAATGTTGGGCAGATCCAGAAGATATTTTGCGTAGATCGATCCGCAAAAGACCAGGGTGCCAAGAGCCATTAGCAGGCGGGCCAATCCCATCAGCCTGTATTCAGCCCCTGATATCGCGGCCAGGGCGATGGCGTGCAGGATCTGGTAGGTCGTTGCCCTTTCCAGTGCGGTTGCTGCCAGCGGATCTGATATGGCATGGGCTGCAACTGCTCCAAGCGCAACTCCGGTGGATCCAAGCAATCCAGCAATGATCAACCATGGACGCTGCTTTTGGTTCATTGTCTGATTCTCCAAAGTGTTTCTGTCTTTCTAATGCCCACAAGGTTATCTTGTCTATACGAATCCGCTTTCATGGCATCGAATGGCATTGCTGATATAAATCAGAGTTCGGTTCCGCCATCTGCGCGATCCGGTCCGTGACGCGGCGCAAGGCCAGACTGCAAAAAAAAACATGAGGCTGCAGAGAGCACGCAAGATAACAGTAATTTGCGCTTTCGTGCAAAAAAACACGATTGTAGCTATGTATGGCTTAGTGTGGCCACAGAGGTCTGCAACACCACAACAAAGCCAACGCAGTGATGGTGCCATGTATGGGAAAATATTCCGCCATGGCCGTCAATTAAAATGCAGATATTCTGGCGGACGGGTTGTGGACGGTCGCCATAACGCTTAATGGTGTTCCTGTGCAATGCCAGATTCGGTTGGAGTTTGGACGTGGACAGGATTGAGGAGCTGCTTCATGCCGATTAGACAGTACCGCTGGCTGGCGGTTACGACGATTGCGCTGTGTCTTTCTGGATGTGTTGGAATCAAGCCTGGTGAGTCACCATCTGTACAGTTCAGCGTCGATATACCATTGAAAGAGGCATATCAGCGTGCCATGGAGCAGACACAGTACTGCCTGGTGACGCATGACAAGTTCCCGGTGATTTCCTCCATGGATCCAGATGAAAAACAGGCTCAGATCCAGGTGGTGCTCGACTTCAGGTCTGCGGTTGTGGCACAGGTGGACATGCGTGCACTCGGCAAGGAAAGAACAGAAGTCGATGTGATCATGTCAGGAGTCAACGTCTGGAATTCGACTGCCGTGCGTGCCATGCAGGCTGCCATACAGTTTGGCGTTCCAAGTTGCATTGACTATTTCCCGAACGCAGAGCCTGCCAAAACTAACAAGAAATAAGGAAATCCAATGACAGTGACTTATGCCAAGGACGGGCATGTCAGCTATTTCGGGCTGCATATCCCTTATCTTGAACACATCGGTGTGGAACCGGTCGAAATGAAAGAAGACGTGGCCATAACCAGGTTGCGAATCAGGCCAGAGATCGTCAATAGCCGTGGACACGTGCATGGCGGTGCTATCCTCAGCATGCTGGATTTCACACTTAGTGCAGCAGGACGCTCGCACGATCCCTTGGGCACTGGTGTGGCAACCATTGACTTGTCATCCAGTTTTCTTTCGCCAGGAGATTCAGACCTGACATGTACCGCACGCTGTGTGCGTCGTGGGTCTTCCATATGTTTTTGCGAGGGTGAGATCGTCAACGAAAAAGGCGAGATTGTTGCTAAGGCGCTCGCATCTTTTAAATTGCTGAAAAAGAACAGGTGATTCAATGTCTTTGAAAGAAACCATTACCGCCGAGGTCAAAAATGCCATGCGTGCCAAGGATTCGGCCAGGCTTGGCACACTGAGGTTTCTGCAGGCTGCCATCAAGCAAAAGGAAGTCGATGATCGCCGTGAACTGTCTGATGCAGAAGTGATTGCGATCATTGAAAAGCAGATCAAGCAACGCAAGGAATCTGTTGCAGCCTATGAACAGGCTGGAAGGGCTGAAACCGCCGAGCAGGAGAAGGCTGAAATCGCGGTGTTGCAGGAGTTCCTGCCCAAGGCGGCAGATCCGGCAGAAATCGAGGCGGCCATCGCCGCCGCCATTGAGGCAGCGGCTGCTGCAGGCGCACAGGGGCCGGCCATGATGGGCAAGGTGATGGCTACGCTTAAGCAGTCTCTTGCTGGCAGGGCTGACATGTCACAGGTTTCACAGTTGGTGAAAGCCAAGCTCTCGTCCTGATCTCGTTGATCCTTGATTCTGGATGGGCTGCCACGGGCCATGATCCTTGCATTCCCACAGGGACTGACTCCTGGCACTGCCATCTGGACGATACGTGATTTCCATCACAAACATTGTTCCCGACTTAAGCTGCATGGCGACCGTTGTACAGCGAGTCCCATAGGATCCATCAAGGATGAATGGCGCTGACACGAGCCGTTCGCGCTCAAGGCTCAGGCCTGTTTGAGGAAGCTCGCTGTCATCGGCGGGGGTTTTGTCCTGAAATACTCGAACCAGCGAATGCATGAGGGCTGTCAGGTCCTGTCCTGATCCTGACTGCAAGGCAGCAAAGACGCCAGCCGTGGTTCTGAGAAGCTTTGGCCACGGTGTACCCAGGACTGCATTCGAAAGGCCGATGATCTCAATACCATTTCTTGCTACGCTGCTGGCTTGGTCGTTGTGCCGGATTTCTCGTGCAAATGGCGTGGTACGGTTTGATGCATGCCACCAGCCGGTTGCGGGGTCTCCAAGCAACAGGTTGAATCCGTTATAGAGGTAGGCATTTTTTTCAATGCCCTGGAGGTATTGGCCGGCAGATCCTTTTTGCGTGAGATAGCCTTCGACCAGATGGCCCCTGGATGGGGCGTCAGCCATTTTTTTCCCGGGTTCCCTGTAGTTGGTCAACAGTCCCAGCCTGCCGTCGCGATGCACCGCCAACCATGTGCCACCCGCTTCAAGATCCTGTCCACCCAGGATGTCGGGTTGGTCTGGCCAGGGTTGCATGTCTCGGCTTGGCCTGGCATGAAGTTCATCCCGGTTGGCAATGACGATCCATGACCATGGCAGATCAGGCCTTTCAGGCTCAATATTCAGGACAAGGTTTGCCAGGCACATGCAGCTATCTCTTTGGTTCAGGTAGGGTTGTTCAGACCAATTGGCGTTTGCGGGGTCGGTTCACGATGGCTACACCCGTGATGACCAGGACTGCGCCAATCAGGAAGTTGATATGCAAAGGTTCGTTCAGCAGGATGATTCCTGCTGCAACACCAATGATAGGCGAAACAAAAGAAAACGATGCCAGTTGGGACGCCTTATAGACAGTCAGCAGCCAGAACCAGACCCACAACGAAAAGAACGCGATGATGACACCCTGGCCAAGCACAACGGCAATGGCTGCAGGCGTTGGGTTGAAATGCATCTGGTCAGTCAGCACACACGCCAGAAGCAGAAATACGACCCCGGGGATCAGTTGATACTGGGTGGTTTGAGAAGGCGGGATGCTATTGAGCCTGCTGCACCGCAGCACAAGCGTGGTCAAACCCCAGAACAGGCCAGCGGCAAGGGCAAACAGGTCCCCCAGCAGCATGGATGGTGTTGTGGTTTCAAATCCTTGCATGAATGCCACAATGATTCCGGCGAATGACACGGTAATGCCAAACCATTGGCTGCGGCTCAGCCTTTCCTGTGGCAAGAGCATATGCAAGCCCAGTGCGAGGTAGATGGGATTGGTATAGAGGAATACGATCATCCTGGAGGCATTTGTCAGCCTCAGGCTTTCTCCTACAAAAAAGAACTCGATTGAAAACAGCAGGCCTGCCAGCAGCCCTGGTTGCCAAGGACCTTTATGCAATGCCAGCGACACATTCTGCCGGATCATGACGATCGCCAGCAGCACTGACCCGATCAATGAGCGAAGCGCAATTTGCAGCAATGGAGATACGTCACTGCCAAACATCTTGATGATGGGCTGCTGGACTCCCCAGAGCAAGCACAGAAACAGCATGATGATGGTTCCATTGCCGTCAATAGCCTTACGTGCTTCACTCATGGCAAGATGCTTCCGTCTCAAGATTGATTGTCTGGTCAAGAGGGCCATGAAGATACAAGGTCAGAGTTCCAGGCAAAAAAATCCTCATCGACTAGCCGTTTTCCCAATGTCATATGGAATCCTGCCAGGGCAGGTCATGTTGTAGGCGTGTGTTAAGTCAGCCATGCCTGACGAAAATGCTCACGATCCGCTGACAACTGGCGTCAAATTGTGGACACAGGCAGGCTGCCGGTCAATAGCGGCAAAGGTTTTGCTGGCTGAACAGGTCTTGTACGCCAGTATTTGTGCGAAAGCAGTGCGGCAAAACCACAGAATTGCACCCCGCGGTCTCGTGGATCGACATCATTAAAATCGCTTTGAATCTTGGTGGATGTGGTTTCCAATCATTGACCCAGTGTGCGACAAACCTTGCCGTTTGCGGTCTGGACACGCCAAAGGCGCCTGAGAGGTATGCGATGCACTGAGATCTTGCCAGCATCAGGGACCCACCGAGGCGACTCATCGTTACGCGATGCCAGGATGGGTGTTGCAGGAATCTTCGGCCTGTAGGCTGGCACGGCTGTCCACATACAGGTGGCCAGCACCGTGATTTTGAGTTTCGGCAGTAATCCGGCGTACACTGCTATTTGCCTTGTAGCTGGTGCTGCCAGGAGCAGATTTGGCCTGTCTTTGCGTGTAAGTCAATCTATTGGCGAGTCGTGCAACTGGTGTTGTCTCTTATCTCGGATTTTCCAACTGTCTATAACATGCCTGAGTCTTTTAAACCACTTAATCAGTTGTCTGCATCAAGTCCCCTGTCCGATTGGCTGAGCACCCTTGAGCAAATGCATCCCAAGGCCATTGACATGGGGTTGGAAAGGGTACGGAAGGTTGCAGAAAGGCTTGACCTGGAAAGCACGGCGGTCAAGTTTGTGGTTGCAGGCACCAATGGCAAGGGATCGACTTGCGCCATGCTGGAAGCCATTGTCATGGCTGCCGGGTACAAGGTGGGCATGTACACATCGCCGCACCTGATTGACTTCAATGAGCGGGCAAGGATAAACGGCGAGCCAGCCAGCGACCAGGCGCTTACAGAGGCGTTTGCGGTCGTGGCCAGTGCCTGCAATGATGTGAGCCTGACGTATTTTGAATTTACGACGCTGGCAATCCTCTGGCTTTTTGCCAGGTCAGGGTTGGATGTTTATGTTCTGGAGGTAGGCCTGGGAGGTAGGCTGGATGCAGTCAACATCGTCGATGCCGACTGCTCGATTGTGACCAGTGTCGATATTGACCATGTCGAGTGGCTGGGTAATACACGTGAAGAAATTGCACTGGAGAAGGCACATGTTTACAGGCCGGGCAGGCCTGCGATCTGTGCTGATCCGGTTCCTCCGGCAACATTGGTTGAGTATGCGTCATCCATCGGTGCAGACCTTTGGCTGTTTGGACGCGACTTCAATTATTCCGGTGACCGTCAGCAATGGGCATTTGCAGGCAGGCATGGCCGGCGCCATTCGCTTGGTTATCCTGCGCTGCGAGGTGCCAACCAGCTTCTGAATGCTTGTGCCGCTCTTGCAGCACTGGAGTCGGTCAAGGACCGCCTGATCATTCCATTGCAGTCGGTCAGGCAGGGGTTGCTGCAGGCAGCCTTGCCCGGGCGGTTCCAGATCATTCCTGGTCAGCCATTGCTCATACTCGATGTTGCGCATAATCCCCATGCTGCTTCAGTGCTGGAAAAAAACCTCTCTGCGATGGGTTATTACCCCTATACGCATGCAGTACTGGGTATGCTTTCAGATAAGGACATCACAGAAGTTGTCAGGCGTGTTGCCTCGAAGGTTGACCACTGGTATTGCGCCAGCCTTCCGGGCGCGCGTGGTGTGGATGGTGAAAAGCTAAAATCCCTGGTGCAGCAGGCTTTGCAAGGCTTGCAGCAGGAAAGGCCCGATCTGGACCTGTCGGCTGTGACTGTACAGGCATTCCCTTCGGCACGCGATGCCTATGAGGCCGCACGGTCTGCGGCCTCTGTGGATGATAGAATCGTGGCATTCGGATCTTTTCTGACCGTTGGCGATATTCTGGCCCATCTTGGGCGCAGATAGATGGCAGTTAAGACAGGATTGTCCTGTTGCTTTCAGGGTTGAGTCTATGGGTTTTTTTTCGAGGAAAGCTTCGGCAGCAACGCAAGGTGGCGCTTCACGGCCCAGACCTTCGGTCAGTAGCGAAGCACAGGCGGCAACTCTGCGTGTGCGCGCTAGAAGACGCTTGGCTGGTGCTGTGGCGCTGGTGCTTGCGGCTGTCATCGTGCTGCCCATGTTGCTTGATGGCGAACCCAAGCCTATTCCGGCAACCATTGATGTGGTCATACCGAAGCGCGACAGCCCTTACTTGCCTAATCTTGAACCTCCTCAGACAGAAACTGCAGAGTCAGGTGATGCATCCGGTTCGGTGATTGCTGCGCCGCAGACTGGCGCACAGCAGCCCGCAACAGCTGATGCTGGATCACAACCAGCTACGGGCGCAACGGCAGCGCAGCCAACGACTCCGCCTGTAGCCGGTGCCTCTGTGGCCAAGCCTGAAACCCCTGCGGTTGCCAAGCAGGAACCCAAACAACCGTCGACGACTCAGCGCACGGATGACGGTTCAAAGGCGTTGGCTCTTCTTGAGGGTAAAAGTATCCCGGCCCCTGTGTCGTCTGGCTCCGGTTCCGGTTTTGTGGTTCAGGTGGCATCCTATAGCAGTCAAAGTGATGCGAATGCACGGCGCGATCAGTTACGTTCTGAAGGTGTGACAAATGCTTTTGTCGAGTCAACGACTGTCAATGGCAAACCGACCTTCAGGTTGCGGGTCGGGCCTTTTGGCTCGCGTGATGCGGCTCAGGCAGCGCAGGCGCGGTTGCGCTCTCTCGGCTATCCCAATGGATTTATTGCGACACAGTGACCGGTTTCGATTACGCACTGTTACTCATTCTTGGCGTGTCTTGTGTACTCGGCCTATGGCGGGGTCTGATCAAGGAGCTTCTGTCTTTGGTGAGTTTCTCCCTGGCTGGGCTGGCTTCAGTCTGGTGGGGACCGGCTTTTGCAGCAAGGTGGCTCAGTTCATGGATAGACAATGTCTATCTAAGGCTTGGGATTGCATATGTCGTCCTTTTCGTGGCGGTGCTCTTGGTCATTGGTTTGCTTAACATGGCCTTGACCAACATGCTGCGCGAGACGGGATTGACCCCTGCCGACCGTGGTCTTGGTGCCATATATGGCCTGATTCGCGGTGTTTTACTGGTTTTGCTGATCGTTGCGGTCCTTGGATATACGCCTGTCCCTAAAGAGCAATGGTGGAAAGATGCGATGTTTTCGTCGACTGCTGTAGGTGCTGTGCAGCAGATCAAGGCCAGAGTACCGTCACCCGTTCGTGACTGGTTGCCGTATTAAGAAGTAAGGTTGAATGAGTAAGGTGCTTGAAATGCCGTCCTGAATCCTTGCCTGGTTGGCGATTGCCAAGCTCGACTGAATTTTTACTTTGTGCGTTCTTGTAACGCTTATCTAGGAATATCCGGGAAATCTCATGTGTGGAATTATTGGTGTCGTTGGTCGTGGACCGGTTAATCAACTGATCTACGATAGCCTCCTACTGTTGCAGCACAGAGGGCAGGATGCCGCGGGCATAGCGACTTGTGATGGCAACCATTTCAATATGTTCAAGGGACATGGTCTGGTTCGCGACGTGTTTCGAACCCGTAGCATGCGTTCTTTGCCAGGATTCAGTGGCATTGGGCAGGTCAGGTATCCGACAGCCGGATCCAGTGACAGTGTGGAAGAGGCTCAGCCATTCTATGTCAATGCGCCTTTTGGCATCACCTTTGCGCATAACGGTAACCTGACCAACTGGCTTGAATTGCGTGAGTCATTGTTTCGTATTGACCAGCGGCACATCAATACGAATTCCGACTCTGAAGTGCTCCTGAATGTGTTTGCACATGAACTGCAGCGTGCGGCCAATGGTGTATCGCTTGACGAAGCGGCCATTTTCAGGGCTGTCAGTGCAGTACATGAACGCGTCAAGGGTGCTTATGCAGTGGTGGCCCAGATTGCTGGCTACGGACTTCTCGCATTCAGGGATCCACATGGAATCCGTCCTTTGTGTATCGGCAGCATGGATACGCCTGATGGTAAGGAGTGGATGGTGGCTTCGGAATCTGTGGCTCTTGAGGGTTCCGGATTCACGTTCGAGAGGGACGTCGCCCCTGGCGAGGCCATTTTCATTTCCCTCGATGGCAAGGTTACCAGCGCCATCTGCAGCGAAGGCAAGAAGCACGCGCCTTGTATCTTTGAGTGGGTGTATTTTGCCCGCCCGGACTCGGTTATCGAAGGTGTCTCCGTTTACGGCGCACGACTGAAGATGGGTGAGTACCTGGCCGACAAACTGGCCAAGGAAATCCCGCTTGGCGACATCGATGTCGTGATGCCTATCCCGGATTCAAGCCGCCCGGCAGCCATGCAGCTTGCCCAGCGTCTGAACCTGGAGTATCGCGAAGGTTTGATCAAGAACCGGTATGTTGGCCGGACCTTCATCATGCCAGGGCAGGCCGTGCGCAAGAAGTCCGTCAGGCAGAAGCTCAATACGATTGGTGTCGAGTTCCAGGGCAAGAATGTGCTGCTCGTGGATGACTCCATTGTCCGGGGTACGACTAGCCGTGAAATCGTGGAGATGGCTCGAGCCGCTGGAGCCAACAAGGTGTTCATGGCATCGGCTGCACCACCGGTTCGCTACCAGAACGTCTACGGCATTGACATGCCTACCCAGCAGGAACTGATTGCCAATGGGCGCAATGTCGATGAAATCGCCAAGATCATTGGTGTGGATGCCCTGATTTATCAGGACATCGAAGACATGGAGCGTTCGGTCAGGGACTTGAATCCTAAGCTGACAAGTTTTGAGTCATCCTGTTTCACTGGTGACTATGTGACAGGCGACATTACTCCGGAACTCTTGGCCAGGATAGCCGAGCCCCGGGAAAATGGTAGCAGGGGCGGCGGCTTACAGTTCAACCTCGGTTACGCTGCGAACGACTACTGATCCAGAGGGTGAGTGCACTGGCGATGGCCAGTGCACAAAAGAGCAGCAGGCTCCAAGCAGCATATTCAATCCCCAGGATCTTGACGGCTGCATCAAAGCAACTGGCATACACACCAAAGAACCATGGTGCAATCACATCTAGCCCCAGGCCGGTGATGATCTGGTCGGCTACAGTCATGTCACAGCTCAGAGACTTGGATGCAACCTGGGTTTGGTAAATGGCAATCCCTGCTCCTGTCAGTGAAAGGATCAGTACAACGCCAAGTGCGGGCCGGTTCAGGAAACGAGCAATCATTCCAAGCAGGCTGGCGACCAGAATCAACAGGTAAATGACGCGCTGCATGATGCACCACGGGCATGGCTGCAGATCAAAGACATGTTGGCTTATCAATGCGCCACCCAGGGCAGCGGCGGTAACAAAAGCGATCGCGGTCAGTACATTCTTAGGCAGCATTACTTAATTCCCGAGAGAGTGCTTTGAACATGTCGCGCTCGAACTGGCGCTGAATTCGAGGTTGATTCAGGTTCTCCGAATTGATGATGAAAACGTCTTCGACCCGTTCTCCCAGTGTCATGACTTTGGCAGTTTCAACGCCGATTCCAAACTGCGTGAAGACTTGAGCAATGTCTGCGAGCAGACCTGGTCGGTCGGTTGCCACAATGGCCAGGCGCCAGTGCTCGCTGTCTTCATAAGGCTGCAACTCAATGCTTGGATTGATCGGAAAGGCCTTGGACAACCTCGAGGGGCGGTGTGCGATCGCATGGCGTGCGGAGAGTGACTTTGTTTCTTGCCCGGACAGAAATGCGGGCAATTCTTTCTCTATGATCGCTGGCAGATTGCGCAACTCCGAACTGCTGGCAGGCTGGACGACGAAGCTGTCCAATGCGTAGCCATGATGTGTGGTGTGGATCTTGGCGTCAAGCACATCGAGCTTGCGCAATGCAAGATAGGTACAGATCCTGGAAAACAAGTCCGTGACATCATGGGTGTAGACCAGTATCTCAAGACTTTCGGTATTCAGGACATGGCGCACCTTGACAATGGGTTTGTCCGGGCTTGGGTTATCGTGCAAGCTAATGGTGTGCCAGGCGATGTCCCGCGCGTCGTGACGCAGGAAGTAGGCAATGTCCAGGCTGTTCCAGAAGGCTTGCTTGCTGGCGTCTGCAAGCCCGGCCTGACGGGTCAGCTCGGTAGCCTGGGCAAGCCTTTGTTGCAGGACAGTATTGGGATTTTCTGACTGTCCACCCAGCGCAGCTCTGGTCAGGTGAAAGAGGTCTTCCAGCAGTTTCGCTTTCCAGGCGTTCCAGACTTTGGGGCTGGTTCCCCGGATATCCGCAACGGTAAGCAGGTACAAGGCCGTCAAGCGGCGCTGGCTTCCGACCTGCTGGGCAAAGTTTTCGATAACGGCCGGGTTGGACAAATCGTGTTTCTGCGCCACTTTGGACATGAGCAGATGCTGCTTGACCAGAAAAACCACAAAATCTGTATCTTCTTTGGACAGGCCATGCTTAGTGGCAAATCGCTTGACCTCGACGGCGCCAAGTTCGGAATGGTCACCGCCACGCCCTTTGGCAATATCATGGAATAGCGCAGCGACATAGAGCAGCCAGTGTTTTTCCAGATTGGCCATGAGGGTCGAGCACAGAGGGTACTCTTGCGCATGCTCGGGCATGGTGAAGCGGCGCAGATTGCGGATGACTTGCAGGGTATGCTGATCAACCGTATAGATGTGAAATAGGTCGTGCTGCATCTGACCGACAACCCGTCGGAATGGTGGCAGGTATCGGGGCAGGATGTTGAGCATGGTCATGCGGCGGATTGCGTGAACGATGCCCTGTGGCTGCTGCAGGATTTCAAGAAATGTGCTGCGGTTGACCGGGTCATTGCGGAATTTGGCATCAATCAGCGTCCTGGCATGCCAGATGGCCCTCAGGGTCCTGGCTGTCATGCCAGAAATTTCCGGGTGTTGCTGGACCACAAGGAAAGCTTTGAGCAGTAGCCTGGGTTCTTTGTTGAAAATATTTTCATCAGCGATGTCCAGGCGCGACTGCAGATTGAAAAAATGCTCGTCCAGTGCAATGGCGTGTTCCCTGGGGACCGGAAACAGCTGTTCTTCAAGCGTTGCGACCAGTACCGTGTTGAGCTGCGTCACAAGCCGTGCTGCCCAGTAGTAGCGCTGCATGAGAATTTCGCTGGCACGCCGAGTCGAGGTGGGTTTGATCTGGTATCTCTCTGCCAGTGGATGCTGCAAATCAAAGACAACCCTGTCTTCGCGTCGGTTAGCAAGCAGGTGCAGTTCAATACGCAACCGTTTGAATGCCTGTTCAGCACGTCGGAGTTCACGAGCCTCATATTCGGTCAACATGCCTTTGCGGGCAATTTCTGACCACGTCGCGCCGAATCCGGCCGCTTTGGCCATCCAAGCAATGACCTGCAGATCCCTCAATCCACCCGGAGACTCCTTGCAGTTGGGTTCCAGAGAGTAAGGGGTTTCCTGGAACCTGGCGTGCCGTTGCTGCATTTCGGCAAGCTTGGCCCTGAAAAATGACTTCGGATCAAGCTGATCGTATATGGCCTTGTCGAACTGGCTGACAAGGGAACGCTTGCCTGCAAGGTAGCGCGTTTCAAGCAATGAGGTCTCGACAGTGATGTCGCTGCGTGCCTCTTCCAAGCATTGGTCAATGGTTCTGACACTGTAGCCAGGTTCGATCCCGAGGTCCCACAAGGCGGCGACCAGTTCACCAAGCCTAGCTTCTTCCTGCTCAGTGGGCGGGGTACTCAAGAGCACCAGCAGGTCGACATCAGAATAAGGATAGAGTTCACCGCGCCCATAGCCACCTACTGCAGCCAGAGCAGCGTTGGCAGGAAGAGGGTAGAGCATGACCAGAGCCTGCAAGGCGCGGTCTGTTGCATTGCACAGTGCACGCAGTAGCTTGTCGGGGTTTGGATGAGCTCGGTATTGCTCAATCGCCTTTTGGCGCTCGGCTTGTAACTCATTCCTGATGGCAGTTACAGATGGCAAGGCTTGCATGGACTATCCTTTGCAAAGGCCAAACTGCCAGGGACAATCGATTCGTGACTGCCATGCAGATGGCCTTGTGATGTTGGCCGAACTGGACGGATCAGCCAGTTCGTGATCTGGCTGACTTGGTTACGGTGTCTTGATTGTCGCCCACTCTGGCGGAGGTGGCATACCATCGGAAATTGTCAGCACCTCAAATCCGGTTTCAGTCACCAGCACCGCATGCTCCCATTGTGCAGAGAGGCTCCGGTCCTTGGTCACGACAGTCCAACCGTCGTTGAGCTGTTTGATTTCCTTGCGGCCTGCGTTGATCATGGGTTCGATCGTAAAGATCATCCCAGGTACCAGTTCCTGCCCAGTTCCTGGGCGGCCATAATGGAGCACCTGAGGATCTTGATGGAATACACGGCCGACACCGTGCCCGCAGTATTCGCGCACGACCGAAAAACCTCTGGCTTCGGCATGCTTCTGAATGGCGTGGCCAATGTCGCCCAGCCTGTTGCCAGGCTTGACTTGCATGATGCCAAGCCACATGCACTCATAGGTTGTTTCGATAAGCCGCTTGGCCAGGATCGAAGGCTCGCCAACGCAGAACATGCGGCTTGTATCGCCAAACCAGCCATCTTTGATGATGGTGACATCGATATTGAGGATGTCGCTTTCCTTCAGAACCTTGTCTCCAGGGATGCCGTGGCAGACCTGGTGATTGACCGAGGTGCAAATGGCGCCAGGAAAGGGCGGATACCCTGGGGGGGCATAGCCGATGGTGGCGGATTTGACTTTCAGTTCATCAGTGATGTACTCGACGGTGAGCCTGTCGAGCTCGCCGGTGGTGACACCAGGTTTGACGAAAGGAGTCAGATAATCAAGAACTTTGGCAGCGTCCCGGCAGGCTGCACGCATTTTTTCCAGATCGGAGGGGTCAGTGACCAGTACAGGCATAAGGCAGTTGAGTAAAAACCCGTAAAAAGGTTAGAATTATAGGCTTTCCGTAAAAACAGAACCGTATTGCAGGTGCCGTTGCAACGGAAAATTGGTGATTCCATCGAAACTTTGACAAGCGTCAAGGCCTTTTATAGCGCAAAGTAGGGGCGTTTTCATCGCTTGGGTGGAATCAAATCGCGTGATGCGTCACCAGGGTGCTGCCGACAGGTGTCAGGCGGTCCAGGCGCATTACAAGACTAAACCCTTGGAGATATCTTCATGTCATTGATGCGTGAAATGCTGGAAGCTGGTGTGCACTTTGGCCACCAGACACGTTACTGGAACCCCAAGATGTCACAGTACATCTTCGGACAACGTAACAAGATTCATATTATCAACCTCGAAAAAACTGTCGAGAAATACGCTGAAGCCGCGAAATTCCTGCGCTCTGTTGCAGCTAAGAACGGCACGGTTCTGTTTGTTGGAACCAAGCGGGCTGCCCGTGAAATCATTGCGACCGAAGCCAAGCGTTGTGGCATGCCTTATGTTGACAGCCGCTGGCTTGGTGGCATGCTGACAAACTTCAAGACCGTCAAGAGCTCGATCAAGCGCCTGAAAGAGATGGAAGCTCTGGTGGCAGAAGGCGGTCTTGAGCGTATGCCCAAGAAAGAAGCACTGCTCTTTACCCGTGAGCTTGAAAAACTGAACAAATCGATTGGCGGTATCAAGGACATGAACGGCCTGCCCGACGCACTGTTCATCATTGACGTCGGTTATCACAAGATTGCTGTGGCTGAAGCCAAGACACTGGGTATTCCGGTTGTAGCTGTCGTGGATACCAACCACTCTCCAGACGGTGTCGACTATGTCATCCCGGGTAACGATGACTCCGCCAAGGCAATTGCGCTGTATGCCACAGGTATGGCCAACGCTGTTCTTGAAGGCCGCGAGCAGGCCATCAACGGCGTGATCGAAGCTATCCAGGCTGACGACGAATTCGTCGAGCTGGAAGAAGACGTCGAAGACGACGACCAGCAAGCCTGAGATTGAGCTAGCCGTTGGCGCTGGTATGGCCACCAGCCGTTGTGAGGGTGGCCAGTTTCAATAAACACATTGCACATCAGCCGGAATGTTGCGCTGGTGTGCCATCAGATGGAGCTATTATGGCTGAAATCACAGCAGCAATGGTTAAGGCATTGCGTGAAAAAACCGATGCACCCATGATGGAGTGCAAAAAGGCATTGACCGAGGCTCAGGGCGACATGGCCCGTGCCGAGGAAATCCTGAGGGTCAAACTCGGCAGCAAAGCCAGCAAAGCTGCTGGACGTGTGACTGCTGAAGGTCTTGTTGGTATCAGCATCCTGTCCGACGGCAAGACGGGCGCCATCGTTGAGGTGAACTGCGAGACAGACTTCGTTGCCAAAAACGAAGACTTCATCAAGTTCGTGCAGGACGTTGCAGATCTCATCGCTGCACAGAATCCCGCTGACGTCGAGGCCCTTAGCGCGTTGCCGATGGGAGAAGGAACTGTCGAGTCGACCCGTGCTGCACTGGTCGGCAAGATTGGTGAAAACATGACCATCCGTCGCTTCAAGCGCTTTGTGTCCGAGCACGGTTTGAGCAGCTACATCCACGGCGGCAAGATCGGCGTTCTGGTCGATTTCAAAGGTGATGAGTCTGTTGGCAAGGATGTCGCCATGCACATCGCTGCCACCAAGCCACGTGCCGTTGACGAAAGTGGTGTTCCAGAAGCTGACAAAGAAGCTGAGCGTTCAGTTGCACGTCAGAAAGCTGCTGAGTCTGGCAAGCCTGCCGAGATCGTTGAAAAAATGGTTGAAGGCTCGGTTCAGAAGTTCCTCAAGGAAGTGGCGTTGTTGTCACAGCCTTTCGTGAAGAATGACAAGCAGTCTGTTGGCCAGATGCTCAAGGAAAAAGGTGCGTCGGTTCAAGCATTCGAACTGTTTGTCGTCGGTGAAGGTATTGAGAAGAAAGTTGCTGACTTTGCTGCTGAAGTGGCAGCAACAGCCAAAGGCAACGCCTAATCGACATCTTGCCGTCAAAAGCCGAGCCGGTTCTTTAAGAGCCGACTCGGCTTTTTTTGAACTCAAGTTTCAGGTATGCCCGGCGTTTTGCCTGTCATGCGATTGGGCTGCCGGGTAACAAACCGCTGCGTTGTGAAATCATTCACAATGTGCACATTCACAGGTTTTGATTCATTCGTTCGATAGCGTCTGAATCGTTTAAACTTCGAGGGCTGTGCGGATAACATCACACCGTGATTTAGCGAGCGTTGTCTGCCCCCGTTGAATTTTTGTCATTCCCTAATTTAGCCTTTGATACAGGACTCATCATGCCCGCCAAGCGACACCAGCGTGTTTTGTTGAAACTTTCCGGCGAAGCGCTTATGGGGGACGACTCATACGGTATTAATCGCAGTACCATCGTGCGCATGACCGAAGAGGTCAGTGCCGTGGCACGTCTTGGCGTCCAGTTGGCCATCGTCATCGGTGGTGGCAACATCTTTCGTGGTGTAGCACCGGGCGCCCAAGGCATGGATCGTGCCACTGCCGACTACATGGGTATGATGGCAACTGTCATGAATGCGTTGGCCTTGCAGGATGCACTCAAGCACCTGAATGTCGATGCCCGTGTGCAATCTGCCCTGAATATCGAGCAAGTTGTAGAACCGTATATTCGTCCCAAGGCCCTGCGTTATCTGGAAGAAAACAAGGTTGTGATTTTTGCAGCCGGTACCGGTAACCCCTTCTTTACCACTGACACTGCTGCTGCGTTGCGCGGCGCAGAAGTCGGTGCAGAAATCGTTCTGAAAGCCACCAAGGTCGACGGCATATATAGCGCCGATCCGAATAAGGATCCATCAGCGACACGCTATTCACGTATCAGCTTTGACGAAGTCATTGCACGTCGCCTGGAGGTCATGGATGCAACGGCTTTTGCGTTGTGCCGTGACCAGAAACTACCAATTCGCGTGTTCTCCATCAACAAGCCTGGCGCTCTCAGACGCGCGATTGATGGCGAGGATGAGGGCACACTCGTTCACGTTTAAGTAGGAGTAGACATGAGCATTAGTGAAATCCAGTCCTCGACAGAAACCAAGATGAAGAAATCCATCGAGGCACTGAAAACAGGTCTGGCAAAGATTCGCACAGGCCGTGCCTCGCCTGGTTTGCTTGACCACATTGAAGTTGAATACTATGGTTCTATGACGCCATTGAATCAGGTTGCCAACGTGACCGTGGTGGATGGACGCACGCTTAACGTCCAGGTCTGGGAAAAGAACATGGCCAGTGTGGTAGAAAAAGCTATTCGCGAGTCTGATCTGGGCCTGAATCCCCAGTCCATGGGTGAGTCCATCAGGGTTCCCATGCCGCCTTTGACCGAGGAGCGTCGCCGTGATCTGACCAAAGTAGTCCGTAGCGAAGGTGAGGATGCCAAGATTGCTGTGCGCAATCTGCGCCGAGAGGCCAACGAGGCACTCAAGCGTCTGGTCAAGGACAAGGAGATATCCGAAGACGATGAGCGTCGTGCTCAGGACCGCATCCAGAAGCTGACAGATCAGAGCGTTGCCGAAATCGACAAGCTGATCGCGCAGAAAGAAGCTGAAATCATGACGGTCTAAGAGGAATCATGCATTGAAGGCTGCACCATCAAAAACATCCAGTCAGACGCCTGTAGTCCCTCAGCACATTGCCATCATCATGGATGGCAATGGTCGCTGGGCCAAGGCCAGACATCTGCCACGAACGGCTGGCCACATGAAAGGTGTTAAAGCTGTCAAACGGACGGTTGAATTCTGTGGGCATGCGGGTGTCAGGTATCTGACGTTGTTTGCGTTCAGTTCAGAGAACTGGAACAGGCCACAGGATGAGGTTGGCGTGCTGATGAAGCTGTTCATGCAGGTTCTTGAGCGGGAAGTTGCTCAATTGTCCGAGCAAGGAGTGCGTTTGCGTGTCATTGGTGACTTGTCTCGCTTTGAGCCCCGCTTGATCAAAAGCATACGCCATGCGGAGGAGACGACAAGCCACAATGACCGACTGCACCTGACGATTGCAGCCAGTTATGGGGGCCGTTGGGACATTCTTCAGGCCATGCAACGCATGTACAAGGAAAGGCCGGATCTGCTTTCTCAGAATGGCCCTGTAGATGAAAACTTGTTCAAGCAGTATCTGAGCACTTCATTTGCGCCAGACCCTGACTTGTTTATCCGTACAGGGGGTGAAAGCCGGATTTCAAACTACCTGATATGGCAACTCGCCTATACGGAACTCTATTTCACACAGAAACACTGGCCCGAGTTCGATGATTCAGACCTAAGAGCTGCCTTGCAGTGGTATGCCAACAGGGAGCGGCGCTTTGGCATGATCAGTGAGCAACTCAGCGGGTCTTCAGTCACTTCCACGGTATCTGCCTGATGCTACGTCAAAGAGTCCTGACCGCCATTGTCTTGCTGATAGTGCTGGTTGCAGTGCTTGCGGCACCTTGGCCCCTGAGTTGGCCACTGTTTCTGGCTCTGGCAAGTGGACTGGCGGTCTGGGAATGGCTCAGACTCACTTTCATACGCAGCCCTGCCGTGCAGGTCGGTGGCGGTTTGATCATGTTCGCCTTTCTGGCAGTCCAGGCCTGGTTCTGGGTGACATCCAGTACCTTGTGGCCTGTTTTTGATGTGGCTGTGGTCATCACGGCCCTGACCTGGCTTTTGATCGTGCCTTTCAGGCTTTCGCGCGGACCACGCGAAGTGGTTCAGGACAGCATGATTGCAGGATTGTTTGCACCCTTGTGCCTGTATGCTACGTGGGGGGCACTGGTCATCTGGCAAAGCCAGGGGATCTGGAAGATGCTGTCAGTCCTGATTCTGGTCTGGATTGCTGATATCTTTGCGTATTTTGGTGGCAGGAAGTGGGGAACCCGAAAGCTGGCGCCTGCCATCAGTCCCGGGAAGACCTTGGAAGGTGCCTACACTGGCTTGGCTGGCGTTGCGTTGTGGATGGCAGTCACCAGCCAGATCGATGGCAGCTATGCCCAGCAAGTGTTTTCCAGGTTCGGATGGCTGGGTGTGGTGCTGGTTGCGCTGCTGCTGGGCAGCATTTCGATCATGGGCGACCTGTTTGAGTCCTTGCTCAAGCGCCAGGTCAAGATCAAGGATTCCAGCAATCTGCTGCCAGGCCACGGCGGAGTCTATGACCGTATTGATGCGGTTGTGGCGGTAGTGCCGGTGGCTTACCTTATTGTTCATCCTACATTTTTCTGATGAGTCCTCAACATATTTGCATTTTGGGCGCAACAGGCTCGATTGGATTAAGCACGATCGATGTTGTGCTCAGACACCCCGACAGATTTCAGATCCACACATTGACTGCGCGCCAGAGAATGCATGAACTGGCAGAGTTGGCGCACCGTACTGGCGCGAAGAGGGTGGTTGTTCCCGATGATGTTAGCGCAGCCAGATTCAAGCTGTCTTATGGTGATGGTGCTGGTATGCCTGAAGTCCATGTCGGGGCCCAGGCGCTGGTTGAATCGGCCAGTGATGATGAAGTTGATGTGGTCATGGCAGCCATCGTCGGTGCTGCCGGATTGCCAGCAGCCCTGGCTGCCGCAAAAGCAGGCAAGCGGCTTTTGCTGGCCAACAAGGAGGCTCTGGTGGCAGCTGGATCGCTCTTCATGAGTGCGGTCCGCGGCAGTGGGGCTGTGCTTCTTCCCATTGACAGCGAGCATAATGCGATTTTCCAGTGCATGCCTGAGAGCGGTCGTAAAAGCGTGGGCAATGGCCCTGCTGCCGGTGTCAACAAGATTGTGCTGACCGCCTCGGGTGGACCGTTTCGCAAGCGTTCTCTTGATACCATGCGTGAAATCACGCCTGATCAGGCTTGTGCCCATCCTAACTGGAAGATGGGGAGAAAGATTTCGGTTGACTCAGCCACCATGGTCAACAAAGGCCTCGAGGTTATCGAGGCACATTGGCTTTTCAGCATGTCAGCCGAGAAGATCGATGTGGTGATTCATCCACAGAGCGTCATCCACTCCATGGTCGAGTATGTCGATGGTTCGATGCTGGCGCAGTTGGGGAATCCTGACATGAGGACACCGATTGCCCATGCACTGGGTTTTCCGCAGCGAATCGATGCAGGCGTTTCCTGGCTTGACCTGCTCAAGGTCGGGCAACTGAACTTTGAGCCTGTCGAGCCCGAACGCTATCCATGCCTTGGTCTGGCTTATGATGCACTCAGGATGGGCCAGGCTGCTTGCGTTGCGTTCAATGCTGCCAACGAGATTGCAGTGGAATCATTCCTGCAGCAAAGATTGCGTTACGATCAGATAGCTGTTGTGCTGCAAAATAGCCTGGACTGGATCGTTTCCTACCAGGCTGGCAGCCTTGATACTTTGGAGGACATCCTGGCGCTGGATGAACAAGCCAGGGAGCAGGCTAGGCTATCATGTCAGGCTCATGCTGCCTGATAATGGTTTTTCCTAGGATTTTAAAATTAATATCAATTGGTTACTGTTTTTTTCTAAAGTAAAAGATAAATTCAGGAACCATCACTGAGAGACATTTCTGAAGACTGTATATGCTGACAACGATAGTTGCATTTTTGGTTGCCCTGGGCCTGCTCATCACTTTCCATGAGTTGGGACACTATTGGGCAGCACGTCGTTGCGGTGTCAAGGTGTTGCGCTTTAGCGTGGGATTTGGCAAGCCGGTGTGGATACGCAGGGACCGCAATGGCACGCAATGGGCTATCTCGGCAATTCCTTTGGGTGGCTACGTCAAGATGCAGGACGAGGCTGACAAGGACTCTTTGCCTGGCGAAGCTTTCAATGAGCAGCCGGTCTGGAATCGCTTCTTTATTGTTGCTGCTGGCCCGCTGGCCAACTTCATCCTTGCCATTCTGGTCTACACAGCCTTGAACTTGATGGGCAGCGAGGAGCCGATGCCATATCTGGCTCAACCCCCATCTGGAACCTTGGCAGCCCAGGCAGGCATCCAGGCACAGGATCTGATTCTGTCGGTCAATGGTGAACCCGTGAAGTCCTGGCCGCAGGCTCGCTGGCTTCTGGTTGATCAGAGCATGCATGGGGGTGTTGCGACCCTGGAGCTTGAATCTGGTGGCAGGCATTTTGTGCGCGAAATCCATTTTCCGGGTGTGACCGGAGATACGGAAGTCGAAAAGTCAGATCCGCTGGCCGAAGCTGGGCTTGCCTTGGCAACCAGCGGGGTCAGGATCGGCGGTGTCCAGCCGGGCAGTGCAGGCGAAGCAGCTGGACTTGCGGCTGGAGACATCGTGCTCTCAGTCGATTCTCACCCCGTATCGGATGTCAGGCAGTTCATAAACTATGTTTCAGAGCGTCCTGATCAGAACCTGACCATTGTTGTGCAAAGGGATAATGTCACGCGTACTGTCCTGGCGCACCCTGCAAGGGTTGAGCTTGAGGATGGCAGAATCGTCGGCAGGCTTGGAGTCGCTGTCTCTGCGGTCATCCCGATGGTGCATGTCGAGTATGGTGTGCTGGAAAGCTTTTGGAAAAGTATCGTAAGAACACTGGATACAGCATGGTTTTCACTGAAGATGCTGGGCAAGATGGTCGTCGGGGATGTATCCTTCAAGAATCTAAGTGGTCCGGTAACGATTGCTGACTATGCGGGTCAGTCTGCCAGGATGGGGTTTGAGACCTACCTCGGCTTTATCGCCCTGGTGAGCATAAGCATTGGCGTCTTGAACCTGTTGCCAATTCCGATGCTTGATGGTGGTCACTTGGCGTTCTATATGTACGAGATTGTGACTGGCAGTCCGGCGCCGGAGCGATGGTTGGCTATCGGGCAGAGGGCAGGTGCAGCTTTGCTCGCCTGCTTGATGTGCCTTGCTATATTTAACGACTTCGTGCGACTTTTGGGTTGAGCGGATCTCCACTAAAATGCCCCGGGCAAGGGGTTTAACCCGTGATTTTCGGGACGAAAGGTATATGCAGCTTTTTTCTATGGGTTTGAAACAGGGACACAGGGGCAAATCAACGGCCGGGAAATCGCGCAGGGTGCGAGGCTCTGTGTCCAGAATGCTGGTGTCCGCCGCTTTGATGGCGCCTTTCATGTCGTGGGCATTTTCACCTTTTGTCGTTAAGGATATACGCGTTGAAGGCATTCAACGTACAGAGCCTGGCGTGATTTTCTCTTACATCCCTGTCAAGGTTGGAGAGAAATTCACCGAGGACATGGCGACCGAATCCATTCGCCAGCTTTATGCGACGGGATTTTTTGACGATGTCCAGATCAATACAGATCACGATGTTGTTGTTGTGATTGTCAAGGAACGACCTGTGATTGCATCGGTTTCCTTCACAGGCATGCGGGAGTTTGAGAGCGACCAGATCATCAAGACCTTCCAGGAGGTTGGTTTCGGTGAGGGCCGAATCTTTGATCAGGCCATGCTCGAACGTGCACAGTACGAACTCAAGCAGCAATATCTGAGCAAGGGCAAGTACGGTGTCGAAATCACGGCCACGACGACACCGTTGCCGCGCAACCGGATCGGTGTCAACTTTGACGTTTTTGAAGGTGATGTGGCAAAGATCCGGGAAATCAAGTTTGTCGGCAACAAGGCATTCTCGGAAAGCACACTGCTTGACCTGATGCAACTGACCACGCCGGGTTACCTGACCTGGTATACCCAGACAGACAAGTATTCACGGGAAAAGCTGCAGGCTGACATTGAGGCAATCCAGTCCTACTATCTTGATCATGGCTATCTTGAGGTCAAGATTGAGCCACCTCAAGTCACGATTTCTCCGGACAGAGAGTCGATCTTTATCACCATCACATTGTTTGAGGGTGAACCCTATCAGGTGGGTGAAGTGAGTCTGGCAGGTACCTTGATGGGGCTGGATGAAGAAATCAGGCAATTGATTGAAATCAAGCCAGGCGAAACTTTTTCTGGCACCAAAGTCAACCATAGCAGCCAGGCCATCCGCGACTATTTGGGCAGCCTTGGCTATGCATTTGCTAACGTCAACCCCAATCCGGTTCCCAACCGTGAAACCCGGGTCGTTGATCTGACGTTCTACGTAGATCCCAGCCGCAGGGTGTATGTCAGGGGTATCAATATCACTGGCAACGAGCGGACGCGGGACTCGGTCATCCGACGTGAGATGAGGCAGCTTGAAGCAGCTTGGTATGATGGCGAGGCGCTCAAGCTTTCCAAGGAAAGGATTGACAGACTCGGCTACTTCAACAATGTTGATTTGAATACGGAGCCAGTGCCTGGTTCCGTGGACCAGGTTGATGTCAATGTTGCGGTAGAGGAACGTCAGACCGGTGCGATCAACGTGGGTGTCGGCTACGGTCAGGCTGAGGGTGTGATCCTTTCGGCAGGTATTTCTGAGGACAACGTGTTTGGTAGCGGCTCCTCCTTGACATTTGCTGTCAATACCAGCCAGCAGTCCAGGGCATTTGTCTTGTCACATACCGACCCGTACTGGACTCAGAGCGGTGTGAGCCGCACGGCTTCTGTGTTCTACCGGACTGTCACTCCCAGTTTGAACAACCCAGGTAACTATTCGGTCAAGTCGGCCGGTGTCGGGCTCAACTTTGGTGTGCCGATTACCGAGTTTGACCGGATTTTTCTTGGAGCCAACCTTGAACATAACGCACTGAGCATTTATTCCAACACGCCGCAGGCCTATCAGCAGTTTGTTCAGGAGTACGGCGATGCTACCAACAGCGTCATCTTCAACGTCGGTTGGTCAAAAGATACCAGGGACAGCGCGGTGAATCCGACCCGGGGAAGCTATTCGCGCTTGAATGCGTCTGTGGGTACGATGGACCTCAAGTACTATTTGCTGAGCGCACAGCACCAGTACTATATGCCAGTAGGTAGAGACTACACGCTGGCGTTCAACGCCATGATGGACTACGGTAATTCATATGGTACCGGTTATCCCTATCCCGTGATCAAGAATGTGTATGCGGGAGGTATCGGTACCGTTAGAGGGTACACTGCCAACTCTGTGGGACCGAAAGACGTTCTGACCGGCACGTTCCTGGGCGGTTCCAAGCGGGTGGTTGGTAACGTGCAGTTCTATTTCCCGTTCCCTGGGACTCAGCGAGACAAGACGCTGAGAATGTTTGTGTTTGCTGATGCAGGTCAGGTCTATGGATATAACGGGGCAGGCAACATCAATCCCGGCTTTGACTTTGGTGATTTGCGATACTCTGCTGGCATTGGTATCGCGTGGGTATCACCAATGGGACCTTTGCAGCTCGTGTATGCCAGACCATTTAGAACCAAGCCAGGTGACAATACGCAGGTTTTCCAGTTCCAGCTTGGAACAGGCTTCTAACGGCAAAGCGTGATATCTGTAGTGTGTAGTGGCGTAGCCAGTTCGAGATTGTTCAACGGATTGAATTTCAGAGAAATTTATGGTGAATGTTGAAATGAAGAGTTTTACTGCCCTGCAATCCAATTGCGGCCGCATTGCGTCTGTTCGCAGGCTTTTGAAGCCTGTTTCGTTCGGCCGTCTGGCCGTGATGGCTGTGCTGGCTGGAACAGCTGCAATGTCCTTGCCAGCCGATTCACTTGCACAGGCAGCAAAGCAACCAGCAGCAGCCCAAGGTGTGGATGTGCCGACCAAGATCGGTTTTGTGAATACACAGCGAATCTTGCGTGACTCGGCGCCTGCCAAGGCAGCGCAAGCCAAGATTGAGGCGGAGTTTGACAAGCGCAATCAGGAACTGCAGAAGTCCATCGAGGATCTGCGCAAGCGTGTCATGGCTTTTGAAAAGGACGCTCCCGTCCTGCCCGAAAGCGAGCGTAACCGTCGCCAGCGCGAATTGGGTAATATGGATGCAGACTTGCAGCGCAAGCAAAGGGAAATCCAGGAAGATTTCAACCGTCGCCGCAATGAAGAGTTTGCAGACATTATCGAGGCCGCCAACCAGGCTATCAAGCGTATTGCCGAGACCGAGAACTACGACCTGATCATCCAGGACGCGGTTACTGTCAGCCCAAGGGTTGACATCACAGACAAAGTGCTCGATTTGTTGAGCCAGAAGAAAAAGTAACGCAGTTGCATCATGCCCATCTTACTTAAGCAGGATCAGGCGCCGTCTCTGGCGGAGCTGGTCAGTTATGTTCAAGCCATGGCGCCAGGGTTGGTATCGCGCCTGGTGGATGGGGGGCTGCATTCTTCTTCTGTGCCGATTCTTGGAATCGGTCCGTTGGCAAGCGCAAGTCCGGAAGAAATTTCCTTTATTGTGTCGCCCAAATATCAGGATCAGTTACAGGCGACAAGGGCATGTGCAGTGGCTATGGACGAAGATCTGTACGCTGCCGTGCTGGACAAGCACGGCCTGCCGCCCTATGCGGTGGTGGTCTGTTCCCAGCCGTACCTTTTTTATGCCTTGATTGCGAGCTGGTTCGACAAGAAACTGCGTGGGAATGCAGCAGCCCTAATCGATCCGTCGGCCTGCATAGACGAAACGGCCGTTGTCGACCCTAGTGCAAGCATCGGACCCAATGTGGTGATCGGTGCACATAGCGTGATCGGGCCCAAAGTCACGGTGATGGCCAACTGCGTGATTGGCTCAGGTTGCGAGATTGGTGAGTCGGGCCTTATATATCCCAACGTTGTCTTGTATGACCGGGTTCGGATTGGTGCCAGGGTCATACTTCATTCAGGTGTAGTGCTCGGTGCAGACGGTTTTGGGTTTGCTCCTAATCCGATGGCGGGCAAGGGTGCATGGGGTAAGATTGCCCAGTTGGGTGGGGTTCTCATCGGCAATGATGTCGAGATCGGGGCCAACACGACGATTGACCGTGGTGCCCTGGAAGACACTGTCATTGGCAATGGGGTCAAGCTTGATAACCTCATCATGATTGCTCACAATTGCAAGATCGGTGACCATACTGCAATGGCCGCTTGCGTAGGCATGGCGGGTTCGACCACAATCGGGGCGCGCTGTATTGTTGGTGGCGCAGCCATGTTTGCCGGACACCTGACCGTCGTGGATGATGTTCAGATTTCAGGTGGGACAGCCGTGACTTCCGATATCCGCAAGCCAGGGAGATACACTGGGGTATATCCCATGGCGCTGCATGAGGACTGGCAGAAGAATGCTGCCGTGCTTGGCCAGCTTTCGGCGCTGCGAAAAAGAATGCGTGAACTTGAGCGCCAGACAGTCTCAAGGTAATTTCTTTAAGGGGTTGCCTTGCTGCACAAGCCTTTGGCTCTATGCCGAATTCAATACAATATCTCTTTTGTGTCGATCAGATTTCTCAGGAACCATCATGCAACTTGACATTAAGGCCATTCTAGATCGTATCCCTCATCGGTATCCGATGCTTCTGATCGATCGAGTCGTAGACATGGTCCCTGGCAAGTCAATCAAGGCCATCAAGAACGTGTCCATCAATGAACCATTCTTTACTGGACACTTTCCGCACCATCCCGTCATGCCAGGTGTGCTCATCCTTGAGGCGATGGCGCAGGCTGCAGCAATTTTTTCATTCGCCGATGAAACAGGACTTAAGCCTTCCAATGAAGAAGTGCTCTATTACTTTGTTGGTATCGATGGTGCCAGGTTCCGCAGGCCCGTCATACCGGGAGACCAGCTGCAGATCGAAGTGGTGGCTGAAAGACTGAGCCGTACCATCTGCAAATATTCAGGGGTTGCCAGTGTTGACGGTCAAGTGGCCGCGCAGGCAAACCTCATGTGTGCAATTCGTCCGATGAGTGCTTAATGGCTGTCGATATCCATCCCAGTGCTATTGTTGATCCCTCAGCACAACTCGCTGACGGAGTGTCTGTTGGTGCTTTCAGCATCATAGGACCGAATGTCACGATTGGTGCCCGTACCAAGATCGGCCCACACTGCATGATCGATGGGCATACCACCATTGGTGAGGACAACGTTTTCTACCGGTATTGTTCAATCGGCGGGATGCCGCAGGACAAAAAATATGCGGGTGAACCGACCCGGCTGGTTATTGGTGACCGTAACACCGTCAGGGAGTTTGTGACATTCAATACCGGTACTGTTCAGGACGTCGGGGTTACAACGCTCGGTTCTGACAACTGGGTGATGGCTTATGTCCATATTGCCCACGATTGCCAGATCGGGAACCAGACCATCCTGGCCAACGGAGTCCAGATGGGCGGTCATGTCCATATCGGTGATTGGGCCATTGTCGGCGGTCTTGCGGCCATACATCAGTTTTGCAAGATCGGTGCACATGCCATGGTTGGTGGCTCAAGTGCTGTGCACAAGGACGTGCCACCGTTTTCCATGTCGTCAGGCAACCCTTGCGTACCGGTAGGTATCAACGTAGAGGGGCTGAAGCGTCGCGGCTTTACCGCAGCTGAGATCTCGTCTTTGCGCGAGGCCTACAAGATCATCTACCGCAGGGGACTGGCTGTCACGCAGGCCATTGAACAGTTGGTCGCCATGAGAGACTCCCAACCCGATTCGGCCAAGGTTGTCTCAGTTATGGTGGATTTCCTGGAAAAAAGCAGTAGAGGCATTATTCGCCCATGACACGACTGGGTCTGGTAGCCGGAGAGCCGTCTGGAGACCTGATTGCGTCCAGACTCCTGGCGGGACTTTTACAGCGCCTGCCGGATCTCAGCGTCGAAGGCATAGGTGGTCCCGCTCTGGAGCAGGCAGGCATGGACATCTGGCACCCGATGGCTGCGTTGTCTGTGTTTGGATACGTGGATGCCTTGAAATCCCTGCCACGCCTGGTGAGCATCTACCGCGATGTCAGGAAGCGTTGGCTACGCAATCCACCTTCACTCTTTCTGGGTGTTGATGCTCCAGATTTCAACTTGCGGCTTGAGGAGCAGTTACGTCGGTCTGGTGTGCCGACAGTCCATTTTGTGAGCCCTTCGATATGGGCTTGGCGCTACGAGCGTATCAACCAGATACGTCGTGCCGTTTCCCACATGTTGGTGCTATTCCCTTTTGAAGTGGACATCTATGAAAGGGAAGGAATTCCGGTGACTTATGTGGGGCATCCATTGGCCGATGCCATCCCGATGCACACGGACAAGCATGCGATCAGGGCCAGCCTTGGTCTTCCAGATGATGTGCCAGTAGTCGGCATACTGCCAGGCAGTCGAAGTTCTGAAGTGCGCCTTTTGAGCCCCGTTTTCCTGGAGGCGGCCAAAAAGTTTGCCCAGCTTGAGCCTGAGACCCATTTTGTGGTTCCTATGGTCAATGCTGCGCGCCGTACAGAATTTGAACATTGCCTTGCCAAAACCAATCTTCCCAACTTGCACATCCTGCAGGCGGATCAGGCGGGGTGGAATCACTGGCCAGTTTCATGGCAGGCCATGGCAGCTTGTGATATTTCGTTGGTTGCCAGTGGGACTGCAACTCTGGAAATGGCACTGTTCAAAAAACCAATGGTGATCAGCTATATCCTGACACCGATGATGCGCCGTATCATGGCCTTGAAGTCCGGCCAGAAAGGACCCAATGTGCCCTGGGTTGGTTTGCCGAACGTTTTGAGTCGTGAGTTTGTGGTACCTGAATTGCTTCAGGATGATGCCACTGCTGATAACCTGTTCGCTGCCCTGAAAGGGATCTGGCTTGATGAGCAGCGCCGCAATGAAATCAGAAAGCAGTTTGTGCATTTGCACGAGATACTGCGCTGCAATACAGCTCAACGGGCCGGACAGGCCATTTATGAACTTCTGAAATGCCAGTAGCAACAACCTACATTGCCGGTGTTGATGAGGCTGGACGCGGCCCTTTGGCTGGCGCTGTCTTTGCAGCCGCTGTGGTGCTTGATCCTGAGCGTCCTATCGCTGGACTGGCCGACTCAAAGAAGCTCACGGCACTCAGGCGCGAAAAACTTGCTCTCGAAATCCAGAAGAACAGCCTGGCCTGGGCTGTGGCAAGCGCTTCGGTCGAGGAGATCGACAGGCTCAATATCCTGCAGGCCACCATGCTGGCCATGCGACGTGCGGTTGAACAGATTGACCTGCCTTTGAGCCTCGTGCAGGTTGATGGCAACAGGGTTCCCAGGCTTGAAGTACCGGCTCAGGCGATTGTCAAGGGTGATGCAACGGTGCAGGCCATCAGCGCGGCCTCGATTCTGGCCAAAACCGCCAGGGATGCGTCGGTGCTGGAATTGCACACTCTTTATCCAGAGTACGGTTTCGACCAGCACAAGGGCTATGGTACTGCCTTGCATCTCTCACGGCTCAAGGCGCTTGGACCCACACCTGTACACCGCAGGAGTTTTGCACCGGTGCGACAACTTTTGCAGACCGACTTGCTATGAAGATCATCGAGTCCAGGGCCAATCCGTTGTTCAAGCAATGGCTGAAAGAAAAAAACCATGCAGGCCGTACCGGCCACTCTGTATGGCTTGAGGGGCCACATTTGTGCCAGAGCTGGATTGAATCAGGCAAAGACGTGCAGTGGCTGGTGGTTGATGACTCTAGTTCGACGCAGCCCGAGATAGAACAGATCATGGATCGGGTGGATCCAGGCTGCATAGTAAAGCTCGGCAAAGGTTTGTTTGGTCAGATTTCTGATGTCGCTTCGCACCAGGGGATTCTGGTGATTGCTGAGCGTCCACAACATCAGTTGCCCGATAAGTTGGATCAGACAGCAGTAGTTCTCGATGGTGTTCAAGATCCGGGAAATGTGGGCACGATATTGAGGACCTGTGCTGCAGCCGGTGTGACGCATGTCATCACGACAGGTCAGACGGCGGCATGCTGGTCACAGAAAGTGCTCAGGAGCGCACAAGGTGCGCACAGTGGCCTGGTTATCGTTGAGGATCAAGATGTTGCTGCTTGGCTTACAGAGTATCGTAGATCGCAGCAACGTCTGCCCATCATTGCAACTTCACTTCATGAGGCATCTGGCCTTTATCAGTCGCAGTTGCCAGCAAGGGCAATCTGGGTTTTTGGCAATGAAGGCAGGGGAGTGAGCAAGGAACTGCTGGCGCTTTCAGACGTTAATATCCGCATTGACCATGACCAGCGTTTTGTGGAGTCGCTGAATGTCGGTGTTGCTGCCGCGCTTTGCCTGTTCGAACAATTGCGGCAGCACCCGTGATCAATAGACCAGCCTGCGGTCGAAGTTGATTTCCTGCAGGACAGTCGTGGAAATCTCTTCGATTGATTTGGTTGTGGTGGACAGGGATGGGATGCCTTCCCTGCGCATCATGCGTTCTGCTTCGAACACTTCATAGCGGCATTGTTCTATGGATGCATATTTGCTGTTAGGGCGCCTCTCGTTCCTGACTTCTGCCAGGCGTTCTGGCTGGATGGTCAGGCCAAACAGCCGTTCTTTGAAAGGCATGAGTGCCGAAGGCAGTGTTCCGCGTTCGAAGTCTTCCGGAATAAGGGGAAAGTTTGCAGCTTTGACACCGTATTGCATCGCCAGGTAGAGGCTGGTCGGGGTTTTGCCGCAACGTGAGACACCGACCAGGATGACATCGGCCTGTGCCAGATCCCTGATAAATTGGCCATCGTCATGCGAAAGGCTGTAGTTGATGGCATCAATCCGGTTACGGTATTGGATCGAAGTTGCCCCGGTGTGGGTTTTACCGATGGAGTGACTGGACTTGATGCCAAGGTTTTGCTCGATCGGCTCCACAAAACCGGCGAACAGATCCAGAAACATGGCGTTGGCAAATTTGACGCGCGAGGCCAACTGACTGTCGACCAAAGTGGTAAAGGCAATGGGCAGGCCATCTTCAGTGGCTGCAGTCTCATTGATGCGGCGTATGGCCTCATCCACTTTCTCGATGGTGTTGACAAAGGGGATGCGGATCAGCTTGAACTCGACTGATTCAAACTGAGAAAGAACTGAGTGGCTGAACGTTTCAGCTGTAATGCCTGTGCCATCGGAAATGATGAAGACTGTTCGTTTGATCTGTTTGTCACTCACAGCATTTATTCCAAGAATTTTGTGTAACGGGTAGTACAATGCTTTTCACGAAAAAACAGCGCATCAGTTGGCTGTTTTGCAACTCCAGGCGGTTTGACCATGAAACTGCCCCCAGATTCAGCATTGAAACATAAAAGGCTGTGTCGGAAGGCAAGTTTGGTCAGTGTAGCGCGCAAGCTGGGCATCACTGACCAAACTCGCTTTCTATTCATTATTTAAAGGTGACTCATGTCATATGTCGTTCCATTTGATCAGCTCCGCATGACGGATGTTGATTCAGTCGGAGGTAAAAACGCGTCTCTGGGTGAGATGATCAGTCAACTTTCCGGTGCTGGCGTGCGTGTTCCTGGTGGTTTTGCAACAACAGCACAGGCTTACCGGGACTTCCTGTCACAGACTGGCCTTGATGAAAAGATCAATGCCCGCCTGTCGACCCTGGACGCTGACGATGTCAAGGCACTGGCCGAGGCTGGTGCCCAGATCCGTGACTGGATTGTCCAGGCTCCATTTCCTGAGCAGCTTGACCGTGATATCCGTGATGCTTTTGCTCAGCTTGATGCCGATGGCAAAGGTTCGTTTGCAGTCCGTTCTTCTGCAACAGCTGAGGACTTGCCTGATGCTTCGTTTGCGGGTCAGCAGGAAACCTTCCTGAACGTGGTTGGCATCGACGATGTCCTGGACAAGATCAAGCACGTGTTTGCTTCACTTTACAACGATCGTGCAATTTCATACCGCGTCCACAAAGGCTTTGCCCATGCTGAGGTTGCGTTGTCAGCCGGTGTGCAACGCATGGTCAGGTCCGATTGCGGCAGCTCGGGCGTGATGTTTACCATCGATACGGAGTCAGGTTTCGATCAGGTGGTGTTCATCACTTCGTCCTACGGTCTGGGCGAAACCGTCGTACAAGGTGCAGTCAACCCGGACGAGTTCTACGTCTTCAAGCCAGCCCTGGAAAAAGGTCATTTTCCCATCATCAGCCGCCGCATCGGTTCCAAGCTGATCAAGATGGAGTTTGACGAGCAGCGCACCAATGGTCATGCGGTTCGCACCGTTGAGGTTCCGGTCTCCGAGCGCAACAGGTTCTCGCTGAGCGATGAAGAAGTCATCGAACTGGCCCGTTATGCTGTCATCATCGAGAAGCACTACAAGCGCCCGATGGATATTGAATGGGGCAGGGACGGTATCGACGGCAAGATCTACATTCTTCAAGCAAGGCCTGAGACCGTCAAGTCGCAGCAGGCTGCACATGACGTGCAACTTCGCTACCGCCTGAAAGCGACCGGCGAGGTGCTGGTGACCGGTCGTGCCATTGGTCAGAAGATCGGTTCGGGCCAGGTTCGTATCGTTGCCGATGTTTCCGAGATGGATAAAGTACAGGCTGGTGACGTCCTGGTGACAGACATGACCGACCCGAACTGGGAACCGGTCATGAAGCGTGCGTCTGCGATTGTGACCAACAGGGGTGGTCGCACATGCCACGCAGCCATCATTGCCCGTGAGTTGGGAATTCCTGCGGTCGTGGGTTGTGGCAACGCAACTGACGTCCTGAAGGAAGGCCAGTCGGTCACCGTGTCTTGCGCAGAAGGTGACGAAGGCCGCATTTACGATGGCCTGATCGAAACTGAAGTCGAGGAAGTTCGCCGCGGCGAAATGCCCAAGATCGATGTCAAGATCATGATGAACGTCGGTAATCCGCAACTGGCCTTTGACTTTGCACAGGTACCAAACGAAGGTGTAGGCCTGGCAAGGCTTGAATTCATCATCAACAACAACATCGGCATCCATCCCAAGGCTGTTCTTGATTACCCGAATGTTGATGCTGAACTCAAGGCTGCGGTCGAGTCTGCTGCCCGTGGACATGCAAGCCCACGCGCCTTCTTTGTCGAGAAGCTCGCCGAAGGTATTGCGACAATCGGTGCCGCTTTTTATCCCAAGCCTGTGATCGTGCGCTTGTCAGACTTCAAATCCAATGAGTATCGCAAGCTCATCGGTGGTTCGCGCTATGAGCCCGAGGAAGAGAACCCGATGCTCGGATTCCGTGGTGCTTCGCGTTATCTGGCCGAAGACTTCGCAGAATGCTTCAAGATGGAGTGCGAAGCGTTGCGCAAGGTACGCAATGAAATGGGTCTGACCAATGTCGAGATCATGGTGCCATTTGTCAGAACTGTTGCACAGGCAAGACGTGTGACCGAATTGCTGGCTGCCCACGGTCTGGCTCGTGGAGACAATGGATTGCGCATCATCATGATGTGCGAAGTTCCATCCAATGCCATCCTAGCCGATCAGTTCCTGCAGTATTTTGATGGCTTCTCGATTGGTTCGAACGACATGACCCAGCTCACACTGGGTCTGGACAGGGATTCCGGTCTGGAATTGTTGGCCAGCGACTTTGACGAACGTGATGAGGCTGTCAAGTTCATGCTGAGCCGTGCTATCAAGGCTTGCCGCAGTGCAGGTAAGTACATCGGCATTTGCGGCCAGGGTCCCAGCGATCATGCAGACTTTGCTCAGTGGTTGCGCGACGAAGGTATTGTTTCGATCTCACTGAACCCTGATACCGTCGTCGACACCTGGAATAAGCTCGCAGGCTGATAGATCACGTGCCGTAAGGCACTGGTTTCATCTTGCATTGGCAAGAGCCTGATCTTTATTGATCGGGCTCTTTGTCTTGTGCGCCCAGCATGGGCGCACTCCTGCGGGTGCAAGTCCCGCCATAAGTTGATCACAGCGAATGAAGTGAAGCGCAACTGCACAAGGGCGACCGAGTGTGGGAAGGAAGCGTGGAACGT
>Ga0182743_1000773_pt1 | contig 35998 bp, 26 predicted proteins | sample eDN3rd30CKraftOP_FD_128522 | JGI IMG/M metagenome (GOLD analysis project Ga0182743, IMG submission 128522) | Enriched Organic Plus compost microbial communities from Emeryville, California, USA - eDNA 3rd pass 30_C Kraft OP (version 2) (version 2) ... | reverse complement strand
CGCGCGGCGGTGGACCTGTCGATCGGCGAGGGCAGCCGCTGGAACCGCCAGCCGTTGTCCGGCAAGCTGGCGGGCAGGCTGGAGACCGCGGCCGCAACTGCCGCCGCGGATCCCCCGTCGGCCGCAGGGCCTCAAGACCCTTCGGCAACGCCTGCCGCTTCCTCCGGCGGCCTTCCCGGCCTGCCCGCCGGCTGGCGGCTGGAGGACTTGGACGCCGACCTGCGGCTCGGCCCCAACCGCGTACGCGCGCAGGGCCGGCTGGACGAGGCTGCCGGCGGGGTCACCCTGGATGCGGCGGCGCCCAGCCTGGCCGCGTTCTGGCCCGGCCTGTCCGGCGGCGCCACGCTGAAGGCGCGTGTGGACGGCAGCGTGCCGCGCCATCGCGCGACGCTGGAGGCCGGGTACCGGCCCGCCGGCGCACGCGCCGGCCAGCTTGGAAGCGCGCCCGCGCAGGTGGCGCTGGCGCTGGATGGCGGCTGGGGCGTGGCGGCGGGGCAGGGCGACGCCCTGCGCGGCTGGCATGGCACGCTGACACGCCTGCGCGCGGCCAGCGCGGGCTTCACGCTGGCGCTGCAGCGTCCCATGGCGCTTGCCTACGTGCCCGATGCGGTCGCGCCCCGATGGCAGCTGGAGGCCGGCGCGACGGCCCTGGCCCTGGACTTTCCCGGCGGCCAGCGCGCGGAACTGGCGCATGGCGGTTCGCGGCTGGGCGGCGCGCGCTGGGAGACCGCAGGCCGCATCGACGCCCTGCGCCTGACTGCCCCCATGGTGCGCCAGGTCGAGCGCGCGTTGGACCCCGCTGCCGCGCCCCGCGGTGCCGTGCGTCCGGCCCGGCGCGGCGAGGCCGCCAGCCGCGGCATCACCCTAGACGCGTCCTGGGACCTGCGCTTTGCGGGCACGCTGTCGGGCAAGGCGCGCATCGCGCGGCGCGACGGCGACTTGGCCATTCCCGGCGACCCGCCGGTGGCGCTGGGCCTGCGCCGGCTGGCGCTGGACCTGACGGCCACGCCGGCCGGCGCCGCGGCCAGCCGGCTGGAGGCCGTGCTGGACCTGGGTACCGAACGGATGGGCTCGGTGCGCGGCCAGGCCAGCGCGGTCCTGGCCACGCCGGCGGGCGGGGGCATGGCGCTGGATCGGCGCCAGCCCATCCGCGCCAGCCTGGATGCCGACATCGACGATCTGGCGTGGGTGGGCCTGTTCACCGGCGACGCCATCGACATCGGCGGCGAGCTCGACGCCAACCTGCAGGCCCAGGGCACGCTGGGCGGCGACTGGTCGGCCAGCGGCACGATGCGCGGGCGCAAGCTGCGGGTGGTACGGGTGGACGATGGCGTGCGGCTGATCGACGGCACCCTGCAGGCGCGACTGGACGGCAACCGCTTCATCCTGGATTCGCTGCGTTTTCCTGCCTCGCTGCGCGTGATCCCCACCGAATGGCGCACGCGCGAGTGGATCACCACCAATCCCGACGCGAAGAACGGCTACATCGAGGCCTCCGGACAGTGGGAGCTGGATGCCTCGCGCGGCAAGGTGCGGGCGCGGCTGCATCGCTTTCCCGTGCTGCAGCGTTCGGACCGCTACGCCATGATCTCGGGCACGCTGGACCTGGACGCCGAGCTGCCGCGCATCAGCCTGACAGGGGACCTGACGGCCGACGCCGGCTGGTTCAGCCTGGAGGTGCTGCGCGGCGTGCCCACGCTGGACGACGACGTGCAGGTGGTGCGCGCCGGCGACAAGGAGGCCGGCGAACCGGCACCTAGCCCGATGCAGATCGCCATGGACGTCAAGGTCGACATGGGGCCGCGCTTCTACATCACCGGCATGGGGCTGGACGCGGGCCTGCTGGGCAGCATCCGCATCCAGATGGCCGATGGCCGCCTGACGGGCATGGGCGCGCTGCGCACGCGCGGCGGCGGCATCGAGGCTTACGGCCAGAAGCTGCGGCTGCGCCGTGGCGTGCTGACGTTCCAGGGCCGGCTGGACAATCCGCTGCTCGACATCGAGGCATTGCGCACCGGCGAACAGGTGGAGGCCGGGGTGCGGGTTTCCGGCACCGCCCAGCGGCCGCGCATCGACCTGGTTTCGTATCCCGACGTCAGCGACGTGGAAAAGCTGTCGTGGCTGGTGCTGGGCCGGGGGCCGGACGAGGGCGGCGGCGACACCGCGCTGCTGCTGTCGGTCGGCACGGCGCTGCTGGGCGGCGGCGAGCCGTTCTACAAGCAGTTCGGCCTGGACGACGTCAGCGTGCGCAGCGGCACACTGGGCAGTTCGGGCAGCCTGCTGCCCGACCGCACCGTGGCCGGCGCGGTGAACCGCGACAGCGACAGCGAGCTGGCCACCCAGTTCATCGTGGCCAGCAAGCGCTTCGCCAATGGCATCACACTGAGCGTGGAGCAGGCCATGGCGGGGTCGGAAACCGTAGGCCGCGCCAGCTACCGGCTGGCGCGCGGGTTGTCGCTGGACCTGAAGGGGGGCGGCGTCAACGGCATCGCGCTGGTCTACAGGGTGCTGTTCGGCAGGTAACGGCGTGGCCCGCCGGCGGGCCGTTTACGTCCCACCGGGCGGCCGGACCCGCGGCTGCGGATAAAATACGCGACATTCTTTCGAGGCGCCCCCCATGAGCATCAAAAGCGACCGCTGGATCCGCCGCGCCGCCGAGGCCGGCATGATCGAACCTTTCGAGGCCGGACAGGTGCGCACCGCCAATGGCGGCCGCATCGTCAGCTACGGCACCAGCAGCTACGGCTACGACGTGCGCTGCGCCGACGAATTCAAGATCTTCACCAACATCAACTCCACCATCGTCGATCCCAAGCAGTTCGACGAGAAGTCCTTCGTCGACTTCAAGGGCGACGTCTGCATCATTCCGCCGAATTCGTTCGCGCTGGCGCGCACGGTGGAGTATTTCCGCATCCCCCGCAGCGTGCTGACCATCTGCCTGGGCAAGAGCACCTACGCGCGCTGCGGCATCATCGTCAACGTGACGCCGCTCGAGCCCGAGTGGGAAGGCCACGTCACGCTGGAGTTCTCCAACACCACGCCGCTGCCCGCCAAGATCTACGCCGGCGAGGGCTGCGCGCAGATGCTGTTCCTCGAAAGCGACGAGGTCTGCGAGACCTCGTACCGCGACCGCGGCGGCAAGTACCAAGGCCAGCGCGGCGTTACGCTGCCGCGCACCTGAGCCTCAGGCCGGCAGCGCCGGCCGTTCGTAGTCGATGTCCCATTCGGCTTCGCCCGTCTGCGCGAAGCCGTGCCGCACATAGAAGCCGTTGGACGCGCTGCCGCGCAGCGCCGTCACGCGTAGCGGCAGGCCGCCGGGCCGCAGCCCGGCGATCAGTGCCTGCAGTACTGCGCTGCCCAGCCCGCGGCCCTGCGCATCGGGATGCAGGTACAGGTGGTCCAGGCGCCAGGCGCCGTCCTCGGCGCGCAACGAATAGAACCCCACGTCCTGGCCCGCATGGCGGATCCAGCGCATGCACGCCGGCACGAAACCGGCGCGCAGCCGGAGGCGAGAGCGCTCGGGGTCGTAGCGTCCCAGCTGTTCCAGGCTGGGCCGCATGGCCAGGTCGCGCAGATCGGCCATGCGGTCGAAGTCGGTATCGGCCACCGGGGCGATGGCCAGGGCGGCGTCCGGGAAGACGGGCTCGGGCGGGCAAGGGCAGGACGTCATGAGTAAGGGTGTCAGGGGTTGTGGACCGCAGGGGTGGCGATGGCGTCGTAGCCTTCGGCGGTGAACTGCAGGATGCACAGGCCGTGCCCGAACGGATCGGCCAGGTGCGCGATGCGGCCCCATGGGTGCGACTGGATCGGGTCTTCCAGCACGGCGCCCGCGGCCACGGCGCGCGCCACGGCCGCGTCGGCGTCCTCGACCACGAAGTCCAGGTGCACCGGGGTCCAGTGGCGGGAGTAGTCGCGCGGCTGCGTCGCCGCTCGGGCCGGGCGGCTGCCGGCGGGCTTGTGCAGCAGGTAGAGGCAGGCGCTGGCGCCCACCAGTTCGACGCCGCCGGTACCGAAACGGCGCAGCGGCCGCAGGTTGAAGGCCCGGCAATAGAAGCGCTCGGCGCGCGCAAGGTCGTCGACGTCGATGTTGACCAGTATCTCCATGGCGACTCCTGGGGGCCCGCCACCCCCGGCGCGTTGCATGGCTGCAACGCGAGGATGCAACGGGGTGCGGGGTTTGTTTGCCGGTTGTAGGGCGCCGCGATGCGCCCGCGCCCTAGTATGGCGGCGCCTGTGGCCGCAGGCAAGGCAGCGGCGCGCGCATGCCGGGTTGCGGTCGCCGGCCGCCTCGTTCCTATAATGAAACGGTCTGGTTGCGCGCCGATGCGCGCAGGAGCCAAACGATGTTCGGTTTCCGCAGGAAAACGCACGAAGTACGCCCCGATCCCGCCGTGCAGGCCCAGTTCGTGCAGCGCGCCCAGGCCTTCAGCGGCGAGTTCCTGCAGGCCCTGGGGGCCGGCGAGCGTGCGGCGTTCGACTACACGCCGGCCACGCTGGAACACCTCGATGCCGTGCTGGCACGGGCGCGCAGTGGCGCGCTGGTGCTGACGCCGCTGCAGCGCGTGGGCATGGCCGCATACCTGTACGAAGTGGCGCGCTGCAGCCTGGGCGGCCGGTACGAAGTGTGCGACGACGAGGATCCGGTCGTGCTGGTGGCCGGTCAGACGCGCGACGGCGCCTGCCTGTGCGCCATTTCGCACGTCGAACGCTGTCTGTCCGGCGGCGAGCCCGAGCTGCTGGCCGCCCTGTATGCCCGCTACGCGGCCGCCGTGGCGGCAGGCCGCACTGACGTGGTGGCGTGAGCCCCGCCGCCTGCCGCCCCGGCGCACACCGCGCCGGGCCCTCCCGCTTGCTCGCGGTGTCGCCAGTCCGTCCCGGACTCGCAGTACACTCGCGTCCGTTTCGACGCTGGTCCGTCGTTGGCGCCCCCGGCTGGCCGGTGGCTCGTCGTGCCAGAATCCGCCTCAGCCCTGGAGCGCCCGCATGAAATTCCGCTTCCCCATATTCATCATCGACGAAGACTACCGCTCCGAGAACGCCTCGGGGCTGGGCATCCGCGCGCTGGCGTCCGCCATCGAGGCCGAGGGAGTGGAAGTGATCGGCGTCACCAGCTACGGCGACCTCAGCTCGTTCGCTCAGCAGCAAAGCCGTGCCAGCGCCTTCATCCTGTCCATCGACGACGAGGAGTTCGACGACTCCTCGCCCGAGGATGTGGCCAGCGCCATCAAGAACCTGCGCTCGTTCATCGGCGAGCTGCGCTTTCGCAATGCCGACATCCCCATCTACCTGTATGGCGAGACGCGCACGTCCGAGCACATTCCCAACGACATCCTGCGCGAACTGCACGGCTTCATCCACATGTTCGAGGACACGCCGGAGTTCGTGGCCCGCCACATCATCCGCGAGGCCCGCAGCTACGTCGACGGCCTGGCGCCGCCGTTCTTCCGCGAACTGGTGGAATACGCGCAGGACGGCTCGTATTCCTGGCACTGCCCCGGCCACTCGGGCGGCGTGGCATTCCTGAAGAGCCCGGTAGGCCAGATGTTCCACCAGTTCTTCGGCGAGAACATGCTGCGCGCGGACGTGTGCAATGCGGTCGACGAGCTGGGGCAGCTGCTGGACCACACCGGTCCGGTGGCCGAGTCCGAGCTGAACGCCGCGCGCATCTTCCATGCCGACCACTGCTTCTTCGTCACCAACGGCACGTCCACCTCGAACAAGGTGGTGTGGCACGCCAACGTGGCGGCCGGCGACGTGGTCGTGGTGGACCGCAACTGCCACAAGTCGATCCTGCACGCCATCACGATGACGGGCGCCATCCCGGTGTTCCTGCGCCCCACGCGCAACCACCTGGGCATCATCGGCCCGATCCCGCTGGAAGAGTTCGAGCCCGAGAGCATCCGCAAGAAGATCGAGGCCAATCCCTTTGCGCGCGAGGCCGCCAACAAGAAACCGCGTATCCTGACGCTGACGCAGAGCACGTACGACGGCGTCATCTACAACGTCGAGATGATCAAGCAGAAGCTGGGCAGCTACGTCGACACCCTGCACTTCGACGAGGCCTGGCTGCCGCACGCGGCGTTCCACGAGTACTACCAGGACATGCACGCCATCGGCCAGAACCGGCCGCGCAGCCAGGACGCGATGGTGTTCGCCACGCACTCCACGCACAAGCTGCTGGCCGGCATCTCGCAGGCCTCGCAGATCATCGTGCAGGAGTCCGAGACCCGCAAGCTGGACCGCAACATCTTCAACGAGGCGTACCTGATGCACACGTCCACCTCGCCGCAGTACGCCATCATCGCCTCGTGCGACGTGGCCGCGGCGATGATGGAGCCGCCGGGCGGCACCGCGCTGGTGGAGGAGAGCATCCGCGAGGCCATGGATTTCCGGCGCGCTATGCGCAAGGTCGAGTCCGAGTTCGGCAAGAACGACTGGTGGTTCAAGGTGTGGGGTCCCAACCGCCTGCCGTCCGAGGGCATCGGCAACCGCGACGACTGGCTGCTCGAGGCTAACGACCACTGGCACGGCTTCGGCGAGCTGGCCGACGGCTTCAACATGCTCGATCCCATCAAGGCCACGGTGATCACCCCGGGCCTGGACATGTCGGGCAGCTTCGGCGAGACCGGCATCCCGGCCGCGCTGGTGTCGAAGTACCTGGCCGAGCACGGCGTGGTGATCGAGAAAACGGGCCTGTACTCGTTCTTCATCCTGTTCACCATCGGCATTACCAAGGGCCGCTGGAACACGCTGCTGACGGCGCTGCAGCAGTTCAAGGACGACTACGACCGCAACCAGCCGCTGTGGCGCATCCTGCCCGAGTTCTGCCGCGACCATCGCCGCTACGAGCGCATGGGCCTGCGCGACCTGTGCCAGCAGATCCACGAGGCCTACCGCGAGCGCGACGTGGCGCGCCTGACCACCGAGATGTACCTGAGCGACATGGTGCCCGCGCTCAAGCCGTCGGACGCCTTTGCCCGCATGGCGCACCGCGAAGTCGAGCGTGTGGCCGTGGACGAGCTGGAGGGCCGTGTCACCGGCGTGCTGCTGACGCCGTATCCGCCGGGCATCCCGCTGCTGATCCCGGGTGAGCGTTTCAACCGCACTATCGTGCAGTACCTGCAGTTCGCGCGCGAGTTCAATTCGCGCTTCCCCGGGTTCGAGACGTACATCCATGGCCTGGCCGAGGATGTGGCGCCAGACGGCTCCAAGCGCTATTACGTGGACTGCCTGAAGGAAGGCTGAGCGGACCGGCCTTGCGCCGGCCGGCGCGGAGCCCCGCTTGCAGCGGCGGGGCGCGCCGGCTACGCGGCTTGCGCCGCCCCGCGCGCGAAGCGCTCGATGGCGTAGGGCGCCAGCTCGGCCGGGTCCGCCTGGCCGGCCATGGCCCGTGCCAGCAGCGGGCCGGTATTGGCCGAGCCCGTCAGCCCCAGGTGGCCGTGGCCGAACGCGCACCATAGCCCGGGTTGCCCGGGCACCGGCCCCAGCACCGGCAGCGAGTCGGGCAGGCAGGGCCGGTGGCCCATCCATACCGATGGTGCTTCGATCTGCAGGCCCGGCAGGCCGGCTTGTGTATGGCCGGCCAGCAGCATGGCGCGGCGGCGGTTCAGCGGCCGTTCCAGGCCGCCGAATTCCACCGTGCCCGCGATGCGCAGGCCGCCGTCCATCGGCGTGATGAACACCTTGCGGTCGGCCAGCACCACCACGCGGCCGGGCTGCACGTTGGGCTGCGCCAGGTGCAGGTGATAGCCGCGCTGCGTCTCCAGCGGCACGTCATGGCCCAGCGCCGCCAGCAGCGGGCGCGACCAGGCCCCCGCGCACACCACCACCCGTCCGGCGTGCCAGCGCTGCGCGCCGTCCGTCAGCGTCCAGCCCGCGTCGTCCCGCGACAGCGCGGCGATGCGGGCGGTGACGAACGAGGCGTCCATCTGCGCCAGCCGCGCGGCGATGGCCTGGGCATAGCGCAGCGGTTCGGCCATCCAGCCTTCGTCGGGCAGGAACAGACCCATGCCGTAGGCCGGGCCCACCGCGGGCTCCATCTCGGCGATGGCGGCCCGGCCCACCTGCTCCATCTTCAGGCCATACTCGCGCTTCAGGTTCCACGACGCCCGGTCCTTGGCGAACTCGCGTTCGCCGGGATACAGGTGCAGCTGGCCATTGCGGCGCACCAGGTGCGGAACGCCGACCTCGGCCGCCAGCCGCGCGTGCGCGTCCACCGAACCGGCCAGCAGGCGGTCCAGCGCATCGGCGATGACGCGTACGCGCGCGGGCCGCGCCGCCGCCACGAACCCGGCCAGCCACGGCGCGGCCCGCAGCCAGTAGCGCGGCGGAATGTGCAGCGGGCTGGTGGCGTCCAGCAACATCGACCACGCGGTGCCCAGCACGCCGGGCATGGCCAGCGGCGCCACCGAGCGGGACGACAGCGCACCCGCATTGCCCGACGAGCATTGCGAGCCCGGCGGGTTGGGGTCGAACAGCGTCACGCGCCACCCCGCCTGGCGCATCGCGTAGGCGGTGCACAGCCCCACGATGCCGGCGCCGACGATGGCGACGCCATCGCTCTGCTTGTGCTGCATGATGCTAGTTCGCCTTGATGCCGATCTTCTGGGCCGCCTTGGTCCACTTGTCGATCTCGCCGGCCACGAAGGTGCGCAGCTCGTCGGGGGTGCTGGGCGAGGGCTGGATGCCGCGGCCGGCGAAGTCCTTGCGCACGCCCTCGGATTCCAGGATGGCGCGGCTGGCGGACGACAGCTTGTCGATCACCGCCTGCGGCGTGCCGGCCGGGGCCAGCAGGCCGAACCAGGTGCCGGCCGTGAAGCCCGGCACCCCGCTCTCGGCCACCGTGGGCAGGTCGGGCGCCAGCGGCGAACGCTGCGGCGTGGCCACCGCCAGGGCCTTGATCTTGCCGCCCTGGATCAGCGGGTAGACGGCGGTGATGGTGTCGAACGTGACCTGCACCTGGCCGCCCATCAGGTCGGTCAGCGAGGGCGAGCTGCCGCGGTAGGGCACGTGCGTCATCGAGATGCCGGCCTGCAGGTTGAACAGTTCGCCCCCCAGGTGGTTGGACGTGTTGTTGCCGAAGGATGAGAAGTTGACCTTGCCCGGATGGTCCTTGGCGTAGGCGATCAGCTCGCGCACGTTGTTGGGCGGGAAGTCCTTGTTGGCCACCAGGATGAACGGCACCTGGCCCACCATCGTGATGGGGGCGAAGTCCTTGTTGGGATCGTAGGGCAGGTTCGGCGTGGTGATGCCGGCGATGGACAGTTCGGGCGAGGCGGCGAACAGCAGCGTGTAGCCGTCGGGCGCCGCCTTGGCCACCGAGGCCGCGCCGATGACGCCGCCCGCGCCCGGGCGGTTCTCGACGATGAAGCTTTGCTTCAGGCTGGTGGTCAGCCGCTCGGCCAGCACGCGCGCGGCCACGTCGGTGCTGCCGCCCGGCGGGTAGGCCACGATGATGCGGACGGGATGCGAGGGATAGTCCTCGGCGGCATGGGAAGGCGCCATGGCGCCCGCCAGTGCGGCGGCGCAGGCGAAGGCGGCGAGTTTGCGGATCATGGTTTTACCCCTGGTATGTATGTTGTGTCCGGCAGCGGTCCCCCGTTGCCGAAGCCAACGTTATTCCATATGATGTTGTTATGCAATAGTCGTTATCGTAATGCGATAATTAGTCGATGGAGTTGTCCGACACGGCCGCGCCGCGGCTGCCTACAAGGGGAATGCAATGAGCGCACACACATCCGGGCGCATCGTGATCGATGGGCTGGTCTTCCATGGCGACGGCAATGCCGAGCCGCTGATCACGGGCGGTGTCGCGGCCGCCAACATCACCGTCGCGCCGTATACGCAAGGCTTCACGCCGGCCTTCGACGCCATGTCGCGCTGGCTGAACCACGCGGCCCGGCCCGATTCGGGGTGGCGCCTGGTGCTGCGCGCCGACGACATCGTCCGGGCGCGCGACGAGGGCAAGGCCGGCCTCATCATGGGCTGGCAGAACATGCTGCCGCTGGAATCCAGCCTGGACCGGCTGCGCGGCTTTCACGCCATGGGCCTGCGCGTCGGCCAGCTGACGTACAACGAGGCCAACTTCCTGGGCGACGGCTGCGGCGAGGCGCGCGGGGGCGGCCTCACCGAATTCGGCCAGGCCGTGGTGGCCGAGATGAACAAGGTGGGCGTGGCCATCGATCTCAGCCACTGCTCCGAGGCCACCGCGCAGCAGGCGGCCGCGCTGTCGTCCAAGCCGGTGCTGCTGACGCACGCCAACGCCAAGGCGGTGCACGATCGGGTGCGCAACAAGACCGACGCGTCCCTCAAGGCCGTTGCCGCCACGGGCGGGGTCATCGGCGCCAGCATCCACGGCTTCCTGAACTGGAGCGGCAATCCCGCCGAGCCGCCCACGCTGGAAAGTTTCGCGCGCCACGTGCGCTACCTGGGCGACCTGGTGGGCCTGGAGCACGTGGGCATCGGCACCGATTTCGCGTGCGTGCAGGACCCCGCACAGGTCGAGGCCATCCTGAACCTCAGCCGCAACTATCCCGGTCCGGCCGGGGTGTTCATCAACGCCTTCGGCAACCGCCTGGCCGACCGCTATCCCAAGGAAACGCCCACGCCGCGCCAGTTCCCCGCCATCCTGCAGGCGCTGGAGCAGGCCGGCTTCACGGCGGGAGAGATCGACGGCATCGCCGGCGGCAATTTCCTGCGCGTGTTCCGCGAAATCTGGGGCTGAGGAGACCGCCATGGCTCAGACATTGCGCATGGCGGCCGCGCAGACCGGCGCCGTGGCAGAACCCGGCGAAGCCGCCATCGTCGATGCCGCGATCGCGCTGATCGACCGCGCGCACGGCGAAGGCGTCCAGCTGGTGGTCTTTCCCGAGGTTTTCCTGGCGCCGTTCTTTCCGTGCCGGCTGGAATCCGACTTCGCGCACTACTTCATGACGCCCGACGCGCCGGCGGCGCAGGCGTTGCGCGGCCACGCCGCCGCGCGCGGCATGGCGCTGGTGCTGCCGCTGGCCGAACGTGCGCCGTCGGGGTATTTCAACTCGGCGCTGGTGTACGACGAACGCGGCGAACAGGTGGGCACCTACCGCAAGACCCACATCCCGGCCTACTTTCCCAACGACCGGCCCGGCGGCACGGGCAGCTACGAGAAGTTCTACTTCACGCCGGGGCAGGACCTGCCCGTGTTCCAGGTCTGCGGCGCACGCGTCGGCATTCAGATCTGCAACGACCGGCTGTATCCCGAGGGCTCGCGCGCGCTGGCGTTGCGCGGCGCGCAGGTGCTGTTGATGCCCATCGCCTTCTCCACCTACAGCGATCCCGCGCGGCGTGCCTCCATCTGGGAGGTGCCGCTGCGCGCCCGTGCCTACGAGAACGGCGCCTACGTGCTGGCGGCCAACCGCGCCGGCACCGAGGGCCCGCGGCGCCACCTGGGCCACAGCATGGCCGTGGACCCCTATGGCATGATCGCGGCGCGGGCGGGCGAGGGCGAGTCCGAGCTGGTGGTGCTCGATGCCGACCTCGCCGAGGTCGAGCGGGCCCGGGCCGGCTTCCCCTGGTGGCGCGACCGCCGGCCCGACCTGTACGGCGATCTGGTCAAATAGGGGGATGATCTCCCCGTCCTCCAGAACAAGAACCGCCGCCGGCCGGGCCGGCCCCGAGGCCGACCGGCTGTTCGTGCTCTCCGTGGGCAAGTGTTTCCAGGTGCTGGAGTGCCTGAACGCGGCCCAGCGGCCGCTGACGTTGACCGAGCTGGTGCAGCTGTCCGGCCTGGAAAAGAGCGCCGTGCAGCGCTTCGCGCACACGCTGCGCCAGCTGGGCTACCTGCGCCAGCACCCGCAGACCCGCGCGTATTCGCTGTCGAGCCGCATGCTGGAGTTCGGCCACACGGTGCTGGCCACCGATTCCGTGAAGGAGGTGGCTGATCCGCACCTGCTGCGCCTGAACCAGCGTTGCCACGAGACGGTCAACCTGATGAAGCTCGAGGGGCGCGACATCGTCTACGTGTCGCGCTATCCCAGCGTGCATCCCGTCAGCGTCAACCTGCACGTGGGCTCGCGGCTGCCGGCCTTCTGCACCGCGGCGGGCCGGGCCATCCTGGCATTCATGCCGGCAGACCAGGCCCAGGCCATTCTGAAGGGCCCGCGCGAGCCGATGACGCAGCACACCGTTACCGCGCTCGACGCGCTGGGCGCCATCCTGGAGCAGGTGCGGCGCGACGGCTTCGTCATCAACGACCAGGAAGCCTTCATCGGCGACATCTCGCTGGCCGCGCCTGTGGTCAATGCCGACCGGGAGGTGCTGGGTGCCATCAATATCGCGGTGCCTTCGCCGCGCTGGACGGTGGAGCGCACCCGCGAAGAGCTGGCGCCGCTGGTGCTGGACTGCGCCCGCGCCATCTCGCGCGAACTGGCGTAGCCCCCATGTACGACGTCGCGATCCTGGGCGCCGGCGCAGCCGGCATGATGTGCGCCGCCGTGGCGGGCCAGCGCGGCCTGCGCGTGGTGCTGGTCGACCACGCCGAGCGGCTGGCCGAGAAGATCCGCATCTCGGGTGGCGGCCGCTGCAATTTCACCAACGTGGGGGCAGGGCCGGCCAATTTCCTGTCCGAGAACCCGCATTTCTGCCGCTCTGCGCTGGCCGGCTACACGCCGCAGGACTTCCTGGCGCTGCTGCGCCGCCATCGCATCGCCTGGCACGAGAAGCACCGTGGCCAGCTGTTCTGCGACGACTCCAGCGAATCCATCATCGAGATGCTGCGCGACGAGTGCGGGCAGGGTGGGGTCAGCTGGCGCATGCCGTGCCGGGTGGAGGAAATCGCGCGCGAGGCCGATGCCTACGTGCTGCGCACCAGCACCGGCCCGCTGCGCGCCACGAAACTGGTGGTGGCCACGGGCGGCATGGCCATCCCGCAGCTGGGCGCCACCGATTTCGGCCTGCGCATCGCGCGTCAGTTCGGCCTGAAGGTGGTGGAGCCACGCCCGGCGCTGGTGCCGCTGACGTTCGACGCGGCGCAGTGGCAGCCCTTCGCCGCGCTGTCGGGCGTGGCGCTGGAGGTCGGCCTGGAAACCGGCGAGGGCCGCGCGCGCGGCGAGTTCATCGAAGACCTGCTCTTCACGCATCGCGGCCTGTCGGGGCCGGCGATTCTGCAGATCTCCAGCTACTGGAAACCGGGTGAGGCCGTGACGCTGGACCTGGCCCCCGGCCGCGATCTGGCGGCCGAACTGCTGGCGCTGAAGCCAGGCAATCGCCAGCAGCTGCACACCGTGCTGGCCGCGCTGTGGCCCAAGCGCCTGGCGGACCGCTGGCTGCAATCGGCCGGGCCGCAAGGTGCCACCGACCTGTCGGCCCTCCGGCTGGCCGACCTGCCCGATCGGGTGCTGCGCGACCTGGCCGCGCGCATCCACGCATGGCGCCTGGTGCCCACCGGCACGGCGGGCTACAAGAAGGCGGAAGTGATGCGCGGCGGCGTGGACACGCGCGGGCTGGATCAGAAATCCATGCAGGCGCGCGCGGTGCCCGGGCTGTACTTCATCGGCGAGGCCGTGGACGTCACCGGCTGGCTGGGAGGCTACAACTTCCAGTGGGCGTGGGCGTCGGCGGTGGCCTGCGGGCGGGCACTGTAAGCTGCCCCGGACAGACCCGCAGAGGTAGCCGGCGGCGGGTGTAGAAACGCCCCGGCGCGGGCGTATGCGTCCCGGTTTCCAGGTGACGTGCCGGCCTCATTCGACGGGCAGCCCCTCGAGCTGTCGAACGATTCAGCTCTCGAACTGCCTGCGTCAGGCACGCGGCATGCTGTAGCGGCCTCCATGGCGCCCCGGGTCAGCCGGCGCAGCTGCACGGCGCGAGGCGCTCGGCGGCGTAGCCGGCCCGTGCGGCGCTGCTGCATTTTCTGCAATTCGTCCTCGGACGGGCATCCGCATGCTCCGTCCCCTGCCGCGGCCGCCGCGCCGCCCGAACCACTCGCCGCCTTTCCGGAAAAGACGGTCGAACCGGAGATCGACATGGCCTACACCCTGCCCAAGCTGTCCTATGACTACGATGCGCTCGAACCGCACATCGACGCGATGACGATGGAGATCCATTACACCAAGCACCATCAGACCTACATCAACAACCTGAACAGCGCCCTGGAAGGGGCGGGCGTGCCGGCCGACCGCCAGGTGGAGGCGCTGATCGCCGACCTGGACGCGCTGCCCGAGAACATCCGCGCGGCCGTGCGCAACAACGGCGGCGGACACGCCAACCATAGCCTGTTCTGGATGGTGATGTCGCCCAAGGGCGGCGGCCAGCCCGACGGCCGGCTGGCGCAGGCCATCGACGCGGAGCTGGGCGGTTTCGAGGCCTTCAAGGAAACCTTCACCAAGGCGGCGCTGTCGCGCTTCGGCAGCGGCTGGGCCTGGCTGAGCGTGACGCCGCAGAAGACGCTGGTGGTGGAAAGCACGGCCAACCAGGACAGCCCCCTGATGCACGGCAACGTGCCGGTGCTCGGTCTGGACGTGTGGGAGCACGCGTACTATCTTAAGTACCAGAACCGCCGGCCCGAGTACATCAACGCCTTCTACAACGTTGTCGACTGGGACGAGGTGGCGCGGCGCTATCAGGCCGCGTGCGCCTGATTCCAAGGGGCTACGCTTGAACACCCACAGCCGCCACCGCGTCAGGCCAGCCGCCACCAGCGCCAGCATCTGGACGATGGCGGTGCTGGTTTCCTGCCTGGGCCTGTACGAACTGTGGGCCTACCTGGTGGTGCGCATGCCGCACGTGTCCCAGGCGTTCGCCGGCGGCATGGTGGCCGCTGGCGCGACGGCGCTGGGCACGCTGCCGGTGGTGCTGTCGCAAACCCTTTCGCAGCGCACGCAGGACATCATGTTCGGCTTCGGTGCGGGCGTGATGCTGGCGGCCAGCGCGTTCTCGCTGGTGGTGCCGGGTATCGCCGCGGCGGGCTCCCTGGGGCACGGCCCTTGGGGCGCCGCGGGCATCGTGGGCGGGGCCGTGCTGATCGGCGGGGCCGTCCTGTTGCTGATGGACCGGGTATTGCCGCACGAGCACTTCATCAAGGGCAAGGAGGGCGCCGACGCGCAGAAGCTGCGTCGCACCTGGCTCTTCGTGTTCGCCATCGCCCTGCATAACGTGCCAGAGGGGCTGGCCATCGGCGTGGGCTTCGTGGGCGGCGATCCGGTGCGCGGCACCGCGCTGGCCACCGGCATCGCCATCCAGGACGTGCCGGAAGGGCTCGTGGTGGCGGTGGCGCTGCTGGCCGCGGGCTACGCACGGGCGACGGCGGTGTCGATCGGCATGCTGTCGGGCCTGGTCGAGCCGCTGGGGGCGGTGGTGGGCGCGGCGGTGGTGGGCTGGTCGGCCGCGCTGCTACCCTGGGGGCTGGGCTTTGCCGCCGGAGCCATGCTGTTCGTGGTCAGCCACGAGATCATCCCCGAATCGCACCGCAAGGGCCACGAGGTGCACGCCACCGCCGGGCTGATGGTGGGTTTCGTGCTGATGATGGCGCTGGACACGGCGCTGGGTTGAGGGGCCGGGCGCGGCTTTGCGGCGTCCGGCTTTCGATGTATGCTTCGCTCGCTGTCACGCATCTTGCGGGAGAGAGCCGCGCACGCGGCCGCCGAAGGCGCAATTCGCCCGGAATCGCTCAGGTAACCCATACCGCAACTGCCTTGGCCGCCTCTGGCGGACGAAACAGCACTCTGGAGAGACCTGGTACCGCATGCCCCCGGGGCGGCGGCCCACCCAGGCGCCGAAGGTGCAAACCCCCCGTGCACTGCATGGGCGGGGCAACTCTCAGGCAAAAGGACAGAGGGGCGGAAGACACGGCCGGCCGCCGGGCGCTTTCCGCCATGGCTCCGGCATTGCGCAACCCCTCGCGGCCCGCTGCCGCTTCCGGAGCCTTCCGCATGTCCGCCACCCTGCAACGCACCCCGCTGTTCGACGAACACGTCGCCGCCGGCGCCCGCCTCGTCGATTTCGGCGGCTGGGAAATGCCGCTGTCCTATGGCTCGCAGATCGAGGAGCACCACGCCGTGCGCCAGGCCGCGGGCATGTTCGACGTCTCGCACATGCTCAACGTCGATGTCGCCGGCCCCCGCGCCCACGATTTCCTGCGCCGCCTGGTGGCCAACGACGTGGCCAGGCTGACGGTGCCGGGCAAGGCGCTGTACAGCTGCATGCTGAACCCGCAGGGCGGCGTCATCGACGACCTCATCGTCTATTTCTTCGCGCCCGACCGCTGGCGCGTGGTGGTCAATGCCGCCACCGCCGACAAGGACATCGCCTGGATGCGGCGCGTGGCCGCCTCGGACGGCTTCGACGTCGCCATCACGCCGCGGCGCGACCTGGCCATGGTGGCCGTGCAGGGCCCCGAGGCCCGCGCCAAGGTGTGGGCCGTGCGGCCCGCCTGGCGCGCCGCGTCCGAACCGCTGGGCCCGTTCAGCGCCGCGCAGATCGACGCCGGTACGCTGGTGGCACGCACCGGCTACACCGGCGAGGACGGCTTCGAGATCGTGCTGCCGGCCACCGACGTGGCCGCGCTGTGGCGCGACCTGGCGGCCCAAGGGGTGCGCCCCTGCGGGCTGGGCGCGCGCGACACGCTGCGCCTGGAGGCCGGCATGAACCTCTATGGCCAGGACATGGACGAACTCACCCAGCCCGACCAGGCCGGCCTGTCCTGGACCGTCTCGCTGAAAGACCCGCAGCGCCGCTTCATCGGCCGCGACGCGCTGGAACAGCACGCCACCCCCGCCGCCTTCCTAGGCCTGAAGCTGCAGGAGCGCGGCGTGATGCGCGCCCACATGGCGGTGCGCACCGCGTTGGGCGACGGCGAGCTGACCAGCGGCACCATGTCGCCCACGCTGGGCGTGTCGGTGGGCTTTGCCCGCCTGCCTGCAGGCGTGAAGCCGGGCGACGCCGTGCAGGTCGACATCCGCGGCAAGTGGGTGCCTGCCCAGGTGTGCAAGCTGCCCTTCGTACGCAACGGCAAAGCCGTCGAACACTCGTAAACTCGTAGCTTCCGTCCCTCTGGGGGCGGAGGCGCGCAAGATCCCCTTTTCGATTTTCCCGAATCGCAGCACCCTCCAGGAGCACTCCATGAGCCTGCCCACCGATCGCAAGTACACCGCTTCCCATGAATGGGTGAAGGCCGACGGCGACGTGTTCGCCGTCGGCATCACCGACAACGCCCAGGACCAGCTGGGCGACCTGGTCTTCGTCGGCGACGTCAACGTCGGCGCCAAGCTGAAGGCCGGCGATACGGCCGGCGTGGTCGAGTCGGTAAAGGCCGCCTCCGACATCTATGCGCCGGTCTCCGGCGAGATCGTCGCGTTCAACGACGAGCTCGAGGGCACGCCCAACCTGATCAACGAATCGGCCTATACCGCCTGGATCTTCAAGATCAAGCCGGACAACCCCGCCGACGTCGACGGCCTGCTCGACGCGGCCGGCTACGAAGCCGCCAACGGCTGAGCCCGCGGCCGCGCGGCGGGCCCGTCCCGCCGCCCCGCCGGCCGCCCCGCCGCCCGCCTGCGCGGACGGCATCATCGTCACCCGGGATTTTCTTCATGTCGCGCGCCCTAGACACCCATACCGATTTCATCCCCCGCCACATCGGCCCGTCCGACGACGACCAGGCCCGCATGCTCGCCGCCGTCGGCAGCCCTAGCCTGGAAGCCCTGATCGCCGAGGTGGTGCCGCCGCGCATCCGCCAGGACCAGCCGCTGGCGCTGCCGGCCTCGCGCAGCGAGACCGACGTGCTGGCCGAACTGAAGCGCATCGCCGGCCGCAACAAGGTCTACCGCAACTACATCGGCCAGGGCTACTACGGCACGCACACGCCCAACGTCATCCTGCGCAACATTCTCGAGAACCCGGCCTGGTATACGGCCTATACGCCCTACCAGCCCGAGATCTCGCAGGGCCGCCTCGAGGCCCTGCTGAACTACCAGACTATGGTGGCCGACCTCACCGGCCTGGACATCGCCAACGCCTCTCTGCTGGACGAGGGCACTGCCGCCGCCGAAGCCATGACGCTGGCGCGCCGCGGCGCCAAGTCTTCCAGCCCGGTGTTCTTCGTGTCGCAGCACTGCCATCCGCAGACCATCGAGGTGGTGCGCACGCGCGCCGCCGGGCTGCAGATCGAGGTGGTGGTGGGCGACGAGGCCCGCGGCCTGCCCGAGTGCTTCGGCGTGCTGCTGCAGTATCCGCACAGCCTGGGCGCGGTGGCCGACTACCGCGCGCTGGCCGAGGCGGCCCACGCGCAGGGCGCCGTGGTGGCCTGCGCCACCGACCTGCTGGCCCTGGCGCTGCTGGCCGCCCCGGGCAGCTGGGGCGCCGACATTGCCGTAGGCTCGGCGCAGCGCTTCGGCGTGCCGTTCGGCTTCGGCGGCCCGCACGCCGGCTTCATGGCCTGCAAGGACGCCTACAAGCGCAACATGCCGGGCCGCCTGGTCGGCGTCTCGAAAGATGCGCAGGGCAACCCCGCGCTGCGCCTGGCGCTGCAGACGCGCGAACAGCACATCCGCCGCGAGAAGGCGACCTCGAACATCTGCACCGCGCAGGTGCTGCTGGCCGTGATGGCCGGCATGTATGCGGTGTGGCACGGCCCGGCCGGCATCACCCGTATCGCCGAGCGCGTGCAGCGCTACACCGCCATCCTGCGCGGCGAGCTGCTCAAGCTGGGCGTCAAGGTGGCCAACGACACGTTCTTCGACACGCTGCTGCTCGAGACGGGCCCGGCCACCCCGGCCGTCCTGACCGCCGCCACCTGCGAGCACATCAACCTGCGCCGCGTCGACGGTGCGCGCCTGGCCGTGTCGCTGGACGAGACCGTCACCGCGGCCGACCTGCAGGCGCTGGTCAACGTGTTCGCCGCGGCCCTGCACCAGGACGACGTGGCGCTGGACGTGGATGCGCTGGACGCCGCGGCGGCCGGCGGCATTCCGGCCGGCCTGCGCCGCGAGGGCGCCATCCTGTCGCATCCGGTGTTCTCCAGCGTGCGCTCCGAGACCGACATGCTGCGCTACCTGCGCAAGCTGTCCGACAAGGACCTGGCCCTGGACCGCAGCATGATCCCGCTGGGTTCGTGCACCATGAAGCTCAACGCCACGGCCGAGATGATCCCCATCACCTGGCCCGAGTTTGCGCACATCCATCCGTACGCGCCGCCGGACCAGAGCGAGGGCTATCGCGAACTGATCGAACGCCTGTCGGCCGCGCTCTGCGAAATCACCGGCTACGACAACATCAGCCTGCAGCCCAACTCCGGCGCGCAAGGCGAGTATGCCGGCCTGCTGGCGATCCGCGGCTACCATCAGGCCAACGGCCAGGGCCAGCGCGACGTCTGCCTGATTCCGTCGTCGGCGCATGGCACCAACCCCGCGTCGGCGCAGCTGGCCGGCATGCAGGTGGTGGTGGTGGCCTCCGACGCCAACGGCAACGTTGACATCGCCGACCTGCGCGCCAAGGTGGCGCAGGTGGGCGACCGCCTGGCCGCGCTGATGATCACGTACCCGTCCACGCATGGCGTGTTCGAAGAGGCCGTCACCGAGATCTGCGACATCGTGCACGAGGCCGGCGGCCAGGTTTACCTGGACGGCGCCAACATGAACGCCATGGTGGGTGTGGCCAAGCCGGGCAAGTTCGGCTCCGACGTGTCGCACCTCAACCTGCACAAGACCTTCTGCATTCCGCACGGCGGCGGCGGCCCGGGCGTGGGCCCGGTGGCGGTACGCGCGCACCTGGCGCCGTACCTGCCCGGCGTGCTGAACGAGCAGGGCAAGCTGCCCGGCGAGTCGCACGTCGGCCCCGTGTCGGCCGCCCCGTTCGGCTCGGCCGGCATCCTGCCGATCCCGTACGTATATGTGGCGCTGATGGGCGCCGACGGCCTGAAGCGCGCCACCGAGGTGGCCATCCTCAACGCCAACTACATCGCGGCGCGACTGCGCGACCACTACCCCGTGCTGTACGCCGGCCGCAACGGCCGCGTGGCGCACGAGTGCATCCTCGATGTGCGGCCGCTGAAGGAAACCAGCGGCGTGTCGGCCGAGGACATCGCCAAGCGCCTGATCGACTACGGTTTCCATGCGCCGACGATGAGTTTCCCGGTGGCCGGCACGCTGATGGTGGAACCCACCGAATCCGAAGGCCTGGCCGAGCTGGACCGCTTCGTCGACGCGATGATCGCCATCCGCGAGGAAATCGCCCAGATCGAGCGCGGCGAGCGCAACGCCGACGACAACGTGCTGAAGAATGCGCCGCACACGGCGCAGGCGCTGCTGGCCGAGGACTGGCATCACGACTATCCGCGCCAGCAGGCGGCCTATCCGGTGGCCTCCCTGCGCGACGGCAAGTACTGGCCGCCGGTGGCCCGGGTGGACAACGCCTACGGCGACCGGAACCTGGTGTGCTCCTGCTTGCCGATCGAAGCATACGCCTGAGGGGTGGGGGGCGGCAGCACCGGTGGCCTAAGGGGGCAGTCGGTTTGAGTTCTTGAGCCGTCCGCCGGTCTGCGGGCCTGCCCCTGCCGGCCAAGCCCTGGCCCACGCCGGCGATGCGTCTAAAGAACCGATCCACCCCCCGCACGCCTGCACGCCATTTCCCGCCACATCAAAAAATCCGGCCCTATAACAAACGCGCGCAGGCCTACTTGCCTGCCGGCGTCGGTGCCGGTTTTGCCTGGCGGAGCATGGCGGCAAATTCGGGTACGGTGTCGAGGAAGGTGTGGACGAAAGCTTCGGCGCCCTCGCGGCCGATGCCGCCGTAGGCGTTGATGTCCATCTCCAGCATCGGCGTATCGTCCTCATCCAGATACGCGCGCGTCCACCGGTTCTCGCGGTTCCAGGCGTTGAGCGCCTGCAGCGGCACCGGCGTGGGCGTCTCGAACGCGGCGCGCAACATGGCGTTGTCGCAGGCGTCCTCGATGTCGCAGCCGTTGAATTCCACGCGGATGTCGCTGGCGCCGCTTTCGGCCGGCTTCAGGACCAGCAGCGGAGAGCCGTCGTCGGAGGTGCTGGTGTCGAACTCGAAGCCGGCCTCGCGCACGATGTCGCCCAGCGTCTTGCCGTCCAGCTGGCCCAGCAGTTCGGAAGGCTGCGCGGCCGGGGCGTCGTCGTCCTCGTCCTGCGACAGGGCGCCCATTGGTCGGTCGGGCAGACCCGCGAACAGTTCCTCGACGGGGATCTCGCGGCCGTTCAGGGCGGCCCTGCCGTCGGCATAGCGGAACTCGGCCACCAGGTCGTCGCCTTCCTGGCGGGCGAGGTTCAGCATCTGCGCCATGCCGGCGGCGCCGGCCACCTGTTCCTCGGCCTGGCGCGCGGCGTCCTCGGGCGCCAGGCCTTGCGAAGCGGCCAGTATGCGCGCGGCCATGTCCTGCGCCATGGGGCGGGACACGATGGCGCGCGCGTCCAGGGACTTGATCAGCTGGCGCGCCAGCTCGCGCACCGAGGCGGCCGCGTCGGCCTGCGGGGCGGCGAGTGTCAGGGCCAGCGTCAGCCGGCTCTCGCCCTTGGCCGTGGTCCAGCGCAGTGGATCGAGCGACACGCTGGGGCCGGCGGCCAGCAGGCCTCGTGCGTCGTCCAGCGCCTGCCGTAGCAACGCGTCGCGCTTGCCGGGGGCCGATGCCTGGCCGTCGGCCTCGGTCATCACCGCGTCGGCGAAGCGGCCGTACGACTCCATCAGTTGACGCACCGCCTTGCCGTCCAGGTTGGCCAGCTTGACGATCGCTTCGCCGCCGCCGAAGTCGGCATCGCCCACACTGAGCTTGCCGATGCGGTAGACGGCGTCGCCGTGCAGGCGGCCGTCCGTCTCGTCCAGCTTGACGGTGTAGGCGGGGGCCTCCAGCGCCACCTGGAACTGGCCGCCCGGCCCTTCGAGTTCCAGGCGTTGGGCCGACAGGCCGGTGGTGCCGATCGACAAGCCGCTGCGGCCCATGCGGGTGTCCATGTCCAGCACCAGGCCCGTCAGGGCGGCGCGGCGGATGTCGGCGTCGTCGTTGCTCTCCACCACCAGGCTGTCGGCGCGCAGGGTGCCTTTGACGCCCTGATTGGAGCGCGTGTAGACGCTTTCCAGCGTGGCGCCGCTGAAGGTGGCGCGCATGCCGTCGTGCTCGCCCTGCATGGGTGCCACGGCGGCGCGGCCGGACGCGTCGCCGCCGTAGTGCAGCACCGTATCGCTCCATAGTGGCACGGCGCCCTGGGTCAGCGTGTACAACGGTTTCAGGGCCTCGGTCTGCGCCAGTTCGGCATGTACAAAGGCCAGCCGCGGCAGCACGTCGCCGCGGGCCAGCGCGCCGCGTGTGTAGGGGCCGTGCTCGATGCTGGCGTTCACTTCCAGCACGCCGGGCGGCAGCGCCAGCGCGTCCCTGGCGGCCGCGCCCGTCATGGTGATGCCATAGCGTGCCCTGCTGGCGAAGAACCCGCGCTGGAAATCCAGCTGTTCGATCTTCAGTCCGTAGCCGGGCAGGGCCTGGGCCAGCTGCTCGTTGGCTTCCCGCAGCCGCGCGCCGCTCTCGGATTCGATGCGCTTGCCGGTGTACCAGGTGGCGCCCAGCCAGCCGGCCACGCCTACCACGATCACGCCCGTGGTGACCGCTACAGCTTTTCTCATCTCGTGCCCCGTCGATTGGCGGCCCGCCCGGGCGCGCGCCTGCGCGTCCGGCTCGCGCGCGGCGGGATCACGTTGCTTCGATCCCGGGCGGCAGCGAGCCCGGCGGCGAGTATACCGGCGGCTCGCCGCGCGGCGAGGCCGCAGCGGTTACCAGCGATGTCAAATTGCAATCGACCGGGGCGGCCGACCGCGGCTACATCGGGTCCAGCGGGTAGATCGGCCGGCGTACCCGCTCGAAGCGTACCTGGCTGTAGTCCGAGGTAGTCACGCCCACCCCGGTGCACTCGATGACGTGCGCGGCCATGTCGGCGAAGCCGGCGCGCCAGTGCACCCGGCTCTTCAGCGCCACGTAGCGCTTCTGCAACGGATCGATGCCGGCCGACAGCAGGCAGTTCACGTCGAACGGCTCTTGGTGGCGCGACACGACCACGATCTCGACACGTCCAGTATCGATCACCACCGTCAGCCCGGTGTCGTTGCGCACCCCGCGGTACATCGGCCCGCGGTTCAGGTAGACGCCGTCGAAGGCCAGCTTGACGCGGCCGGTGACGGTAAGCGGCTCGCTGCCCCGGGCCAGCGCCGGCATGGGAACCTTGCCCCCCAGCCGGAGGGTGACGGTGCTGCCGATGCCGGCCTCCGCCGCCTGGCGCGCCGCTTCCGGATCGCAGATGGCATAGAACGCTACGTTTTCCAGTTCCTGGCGCAGGATCTCGGCCAGCACCGCGGTGGTGTCCATGGTGCCGCCCGACCCCGTGTTGTCGTAATGGTCCAGCAGCACGATGGGGCCGTCCTGCAGCGTCTTGGCGCGCGCGATCGTGGGTTCCAGCGGTTCGGAATGGAACACCCATTGTTCGCGCTGCTTCCAGGCGGTGTCGAGCAGTTCGTCGCGGTACTGTTCGGCCTGTGCCAGGTTGGCGTCGGTGCACACCACGGCGCTCAGACCGGCCTCGCGGATGTCGGCATGCGGAAAGCCCACGAACACCGACGCGGCGATCACGCCCTGCGCCTCCAGCGCCTTGCAGCGCGCCTGCAGCGACTTGTTGGGGTCGGCATGCGTGCCCTGGCACATGATGTGCGGCAGCATGGGCTTGTTGCCCCAGGCCATCACCGGACGGATCTCGCCGCGCAGCGTACGCGCGATGGCCTCGGCCGCGCGCACGCCGGATTCGCGAATGTCCACGTGCGGATAGGTATGGAACCCGGTGACGACGGTGGCATGCCGCACGATCTCGTCGTAGATGTTGGCGTGCATGTCGAGGGTGACGCCGACGGGCGTGCGCGGATCGATCTGCCGCAGCCGCGACAGCAGCGTGCCCTCGGCATCCTCCACGCCCTCGGCGACCATGGCCCCGTGCAGGTCGAGCAGGATGGCGTCATAGCCGCCGCGCCGGACCTCGTCCAGCACCAGCCCGCACAGCCGCTCGTAGGTGCCGGCATCGGTGGGCGAACTGGGCCACGACTCCGCGGCCACGGGCACCACGATCTCCGCGCCTTCGCGCCGAGCCACCTCGATGTAGCCGCCCAGGCCGCTGTCAGTGCCTTCGTACGCCCGGATCGCGCGCTCGCCAGAGAGGATCTCGGGACTGCCGCGGAAGAAGCGTTCCAGCGGTGTGGGCACCGGCGAGAAGGTGTTCGTCTCGTGCTTGATCATTGCCAAAAGCCAACGCATCTCTGTTGCTCCTAGTCTTTATGGGTGGGATCGGGAATCGCCGTGGTCAATTCGTCTCCGCGTTCAATGTGTAGCGGAGGATGGCGTTCTGAAGCGGGCCTGCACATGAAGTTGCCTTGAGTCCTCTTGGGGCACCCGACATCCCAAGAGGACGGCTTAGCAAGACATCCATCTACAGCAAGCAAGACCGGCGCGTCGCCACGCACTTCTTCAACCCGCCGCCAACGGCCGAAAATTCCGGAAGTCCCAGTCGCGTCCCGGCGCCGCTTCCAGCAGCGCGCGCGTGTACGCGTGGCTGGGCTGCGTCAGCACCGCCTGCGCCGTGCCCGTTTCCACCACGCGCCCGCGCTGCATCACCGCAATCGTGTCGCAGATCTGCGCCGCCACCCGCAGGTCGTGGGTGATGAACAGCACGCCGACCCCGATACGCTGGCGCACCTGTTCCAGTAGCTCCAGCACCTGGGCTTGCACCGATACGTCCAGCGCCGACACCGCCTCGTCGGCCACCAGCACTTCGGGGTCCATCACCAGCGCGCGCGCCACGCAGATGCGCTGGCGCTGGCCGCCCGAGAACTGGTGCGGATAGCGCCGCATGGCATCGGGGTTCATACCCACCACGCCGAGCGTCTCGGCGGCGCGCGCCAGCGCCTGGCTGCGCGGCACGCCAAAGTTGACCAGGCCCTCGATGATGGAGTCGCCCACCGTGCGGCGCGGGTTGAGCGAGCGGTAGGGGTCCTGGAATACGATCTGGATGCGCCGGCGCAGCGGCCGCAGCGCCGTGCCCGACAGCGCGGCGATGTCCTGGCCGCCCAGCAGCATGGCGCCGGTGCTGGGTTCGATCAGGCGCACGATGCAGCGCGCCACCGTGGACTTGCCCGAGCCGGATTCGCCCACGATGCCCAGGATCTCGCCCTTGCGCAGCGTCAGGTCCACGTCGGCCGCGGCCACCACCTGGCGGCCCGGGCGCCAGAAGGCACGCCCGCCGGAATAGGTGCGGCCCAGGCCCTGCACGCGCAGCACCGGCGCGCCCTGCGGTGCGGGCCGGCTCACCGGTACCAGGCTGGGCACGGCGGATACCAGGCGGCGCGTGTAGGGCTGGGCCGGGCGCGCGAGGATCTCGTCGCGTGTGCCGGATTCGATCAGGTCGCCGCGGTTCATCACCACGATGTGGTCGGCGATCTCGGCCACCACGCCGAAGTCGTGCGTGATGAACAGCACGGCGGTGCGGTGCTTCTGCTGCAGCTCGCGGATCAGCGCCAGGATCTGCTTCTGGGTGGTGACGTCCAGCGCGGTGGTGGGTTCGTCGGCGATCAGCAGGCGCGGCTCGAGGATCAGCGCCATGGCGATCACGATGCGCTGGCGCTGGCCGCCGGAGAGCTGGTGGGGATAGGCGTCGTAGATGCGCTCGACGTCGGGCAGGTGCACCGAGCGGAACATCTCGAGCACGCGCGCGCGCCGCTCGGCGCGCGTCATGCGGCGGTGCAGGCGCAGCACCTCGTCCACCTGGCGGCCCACCGTGTGCACCGGGTTCAGGGCGGTCATGGGTTCCTGGAACACCATGGCCATGCGGGTGGCGCGCAGCTCGCGCAGGCGGCGCGGCGTGGCGGTGGCCACGTCCTCGCCCTCGATGCGGGCCGAGCCGCCGGCAATGCGCAGCGCGCCCTCGGGCAACAGTCCCATCACGGCCAGCGACGTGACCGACTTGCCCGAGCCGGATTCGCCCACCACGCAGACGGTCTCGCCGGCATGAACGTCCAGGCTCAGGTTGCGCACCACGCGGTGGCCGGGCCCGATGACCTCGACCGACAGGTTGCGGATGGCCAGCACGGCGTCGCTGGTGTCGCCGGCGGGCGGGTAGGGGGTATAGGACGACGCCATGTTCAGAACCTCCGCGCCGTCTTGGGATCGAGCGCGTCGCGCAGCGCATCGCCCAGCAGGTTGACGCTGAGCACGGTCAGCGACAGGAACAGGCCGGGAAAGAGGATGAGGCCCGGCAGCATGCGGAAATAGATGCGGCCCTCGGACATGATGTTGCCCCATGACGGAATCTCGGGCGGGATGCCGGCACCCAGGAAGCTGAGGATGGCCTCGGTCAGCATGGCCGAGGCGAACACGTACGTGCCCTGTACCGTCAGCGGCGCCACGGTGCTGGGCACCAGGTGGCGCCACAGCAACTTCGGCAGCGGCGTGCCCAGCGCCAGCGCGGCCTCGACATAGGGCTCGGTGCGTACGCTGAGGATCTGGCCGCGCACCAGCCGCACCACGCGCGGGATCTCGGGGATGGTGATGGCCACCAGCACGGTGGTCAGGCTGGCGCCCGTGACGGACACCAGCGCGATGGCCAGCAGGATGCCGGGAATCGCCATGATGGCGTCCATGGTGCGCATGACGGGGCCGTCGAGCCAGCGGAACCAGCCGGCGATGATGCCGATGACCAGGCCCGCCAGCACGCTGACCGCCGCCGCGCCCAGGCCGGCGATCAGCGATACGCGCGCGCCGTAGGCCACGCGCGACCAGACGTCGCGGCCGAACGCGTCGGTGCCGAGCAGGAAGTCGCCGAAGGGCGGCTTCAGACGCGATCCGGGCTCCAGCGCGGTGGGGTCGACCGTGCCCAGCCACGGGGCGAGCAGCGCGGTGGCCGTGACCAGGACCAGCACCGCCAGCGCCAGCAGCACGGGCGGGCTTTTCAGTTCCTGGCGCAGCCGCTGCCACGCGCCGGTGGGCGCCGCGTCGGCCTGGGGCACGGCCGGGTCGGCGATGGCATCGGTGTGGATGGGCATCGGTCAGTACCTGATACGCGGGTCGAACACCGTATAGGCGCAGTCGACCACCAGATTGATGAACACGTAGACGAACGCGAAGAACAGCGTCAGCCCCTGGATGACGGGATAGTCGCGCGCCAGTACGGCCTCGACCACCAGCCGGCCCAGTCCCGGCAGGTTGAATACCGATTCGGTGACGACCACGCCGCTGATGAGCAGCGCGATGCCCACGCCCACCACGGTGGCGATGGGCACGGCCGCGTTGCGCAGCGCATGACCCAGCAGCACGCCGGTTTCGCCCAGCCCTTTGGCGCGGGCGGTACGGATGAAGTCCTCGCCCATGACCTCGATGAGGCTGGTGCGGGTGATGCGCGCGATCAGCGCGATGTAGATGGTGGACAGCGCCAGCGCCGGCAGGATCAGGCGGTGCAGGAAGGGCCAGAAGCCCCCGGCCAGTGGCCGGTAGCCTTGCACGTTGAACCAGCCCAGCTTGATGGCGAAGATCCAGATCAGCAGGTAGCCGGTGACGAACACCGGCACCGAGAAACCCAGCACCGAAAAGCCCATGACGGCGCGGTCGAGCAGGCGGCCGCGGCGCCAGGCGGCCAGCACGCCCAGCGGGATGGCCACCAGCAGCGTGAACACCAGCGTCAGCACCGCCAGGCTGAGCGAGGGCTCGAGCCGCTGGCCGATCAGGCGCGTGACGGGCACGCCCGACATCAGCGAAGTGCCCATGTCGCCCTGCAGCAGCCGTCCGCCCCAGATGAAGAATTGCTTGAGCAGCGGCTGGTCCAGGCCCATGGCCTGGCGGATCTGTGCCACGCGCTCGGGCGAGGCGGCGTCGCCGGCCATGATGATGGCCGGGTCGCCGGGCGTGAGGTGCAGGATGGCGAAGACCACGACCGCCACCATGACCAGTACGGGGAGGGTGGCAAGCAGCCTGCGCGACAGGAATGACAGCATGGCACGGCTTCCTTCAGGCGGGAGCGCCGGCGGGCGGAGGCGGCGTGTGGCCGCGCGGCCCGCCGGCGTGGGCGGCCCCGTCGGGCCTGCCCGGTACGGAAATGCGCGGCCTCAGGGGGCCTTCTTCACGTTCCAGAACGCGGCTACCGGCGCGCGCACCAGCCCGCTGAGCTTGGTGGAATACACCGTGGGCACCGACATCTGGCCCAGCGGCACGTACAGGCCCTCGTCGATGCCGATGCGCTGCACCTCGTCGGCAATGCGCTTCTGCTCGGCGGGATCGGAGGTCAGCGCGAACTTGGTGCGCAGTTCCTCGATCTGCGGCAGATCGGGCCAGCCGAACCAGGCGTTGTCGCCGTTGGCCGCGGCCGGCGCGGCGCGCAGCGGATCCATGATGTCGGTGGCGTACCAGTTGGTGTTGTGGATGTTCCAGCCGCCCTCGGCCGGCGCGGCCTTCGAGGCGCGCCGCGTGGCCACGCTCTGCCAGTCCATCGCGGCCAGGTTGATGTTGAAGCCCGCCGCGCGCAGCGCCTGCGCCATCACCACCGGCTGCGCGCTGAGCGTGCCCACGTCGGTGGCGTGCATCATCAGCACGGGCGTGTTGTCGTAGCCGGCTTCCTTCAGCAACGCGCGCGCCTTCTCGATGTTGGCGGGCACTACCACGTCCTTGCCGATGTCGCTCTGGAAGGGCGTGCCGCAGCCCCACAGCGATGCGCAGGTCTGCCAGTACTTGGGATTGCCGACCAGCGCCTTCATCACGTCTTCCTGGCCGATGGCGTACATGGCGGCCTGGCGAATCTTCTTGTTGTCGAAGGGCGGATACTTGAAGTTGAAGCGGTACATCGTGAAGTAGCCGACCGGGCTGAGGTTCTCCTCCTTCACGTCGGCGTTGCCCTCGACCATGGGCAGCAGGTCGTACGGGAACTGCTCCACGTAGTCGATCTCGCCGCCCAGCAGCGCGTTGGCGGTGGTCAGTGCATCGGGCATGACGTCCCACTCGATGCGGTCGACATTGACCACCTTGCCGCCGGCCAGCCCGCTGGCGGGTTCCTTGCGCGGCACGTAGTCGGCGTTCTTCACGTAGACCGTCTTCACGCCCGGCTTGAACTCGGCCACCTTGAACGGGCCCGAACCCGTCATGTCGGTGATGGGCTTGCCGATGGGGACCTCGGCCACGCGCTTGGGCATCATGAAGGCGGCGGTGCCGGTGGGCTTGGACAGGGCGCGCAGCGCCAGGTCGGTGGGCTCCTTCATGACGATGCGAAAGCTGTTGGCGTCCACCACCTCGAGCTTGTCGGTGAACTTCATCAGCGTGCGGCCCATCACGTCGCCCGAGGCCCAGCGCTTGATGGATGCGACGCAGTCCTCGGCCGTGACGGGCTGGCCGTCGTGCCACTTCAGGCCGGCGCGCAGCGTGAGCGTGTAGGTCTTGCCGTCGGGCGAGACGTCCCATTTTTCCAGCATCTGCGGCTGCACCTTGTTGTCGGCGTCGGTGGCCAGCAGGGTGTCGTAGATCATGTAGCCGTGCCACGTGGTGATGTAGGCCGTGGTGGCATGGGGGTCGGTCAGGCGCAGCGGCGAGTGCATGACCGCCTTGATGACGGTCTGGGCCTGGGCGGGCAGGGTGGCGGCCAGCGCAGCGCCGGCCAGCGCGAAGATACGGAATAGCTTCAGCATCGATAATCCCCTTATGAGTGCGTTGCGGCGGGGTGGCGCAAGGCCGCCCCTGGCCGTGCAAGGACGTGCCGGCGCAAGGCGGCACGCAAGGATCAGGCTGCTGCGGGCCGGCCGGTGAAAACCGGACCGCAAGGCGCCATTCTGATGCCCTCGCGCAGCCGTGTCCACGGTTGTTTTGCCGCATCCATCAACATGGAGCCGGGCGCGGCGCAGATCAGGATGCGCGAGGCGATGCCGGTGAAGTCGGCGCGGAAGTGCGCGGTGCTCTTGAGCGCCAGGATGGCCGCGCGGGTCGGCTCGATGCCGGCGAAGCGGAACATTTCCTGGTCGGCCATCTGCACCTTGTTGGAAGCCACCACGATACGGACGTCGTCGATGCGCAGGCAGGCGCTGGGGCCGAGATCCATGTGAAAGCCACGGTAGAACGGCCCATGCGTGTCGAACCGGCCGTCGGATACTTTCTCGACCACGAATTCCGCCTGCAGCGGCGCGTCGTCGGGGATGCCGGAGTGGCCGCCCAGCGCCAACCGCACGCGCTGTCCCGCGCCGGCACGGTGGGCGGCCAGGGCGGCCTCGGGATCGACGATCAGGCCGATGGCGGCGTGGGCGGCGCGGTGACGGATCAGCGCGCGCAGCAACCCGGTGGTGTCCGAGCTGCCGCCCGCGCCCGGGTTGTCCTGCACGTCGGCGATGACGACCGGCCTGGTTGCGGTGCGTGCAAGCTCCATGGCGGTGCGCACAGCCTCGTCGGGGTCCAGGATGGGGCCGCCGAAATCGCGCTCGGCGTTGAGCACGGCGCGCGCCATCTCGTCGGCCGCCGCGTCCGCCTCCGCCTGGGTCTGGCCGTAGGCCCACACCGTGGGCGCGCATTCGGGGAAGTCGGCGGCCGGAAAGCCGGTGGCGAACGACAGGCTGATGGCGCCGCGCGCCTCGATCTCGTCCACCAGCTGGTACAGGCCGAGGGCGGGCTCGACGTCGGTGGACTGCCAGCACAGCGGGATCAGGTAGGGGATGGATCGCAGCGCCACGTGCGGACGCGGCATGCCGTCCAGCCGCCGCTGCAGCAGGGCGGCGGCGCGCGCGCCGGTTTCGGCCATGTCGATGTGGGGATAGGTGCGATAGCACACCAGCGCGTCGGCATGGCGAACCATGGCGCGGGTGGTGTTGGTGTGCAGGTCCAGGCTGGCCACCACCGGCACGTCGGGGCCGACCAGTTCGCGCACCCGGCGCAGCAGCTCGCCCTCGCCATCGTCCTGGTGTTCCGCCACCATGGCGCCGTGCAGGTCCAGGTAGACGCCGTCCAGCGGCAGGGCGTCGCTCAGTCCCTGCAGGATCATGCCGGCAATGCGCTCGTAGGCGTCGCGGGTGACGTGGCCGGACGGACTGGCCGCCGCCCAGGTGGTGGGCAGCAGCGTATGTCGCCCCTGCATGGCTTCGATAAAGCCCGCCACCGGGATGTTGGCCCCGGCCACGGCCTGGAACAGTCCCGATCCGCTGACCAGCTTGGGCCAGCCGCCGCCCTTCTCGGCGAATTCTTCCCATGTGGCCCGCGAGGGCGCGAAGGTGTTCGTCTCATGCTGAAAGCCGCCTATCCCTATACGCATCGTATTTCCCCTGACGTGGCGTGGATACTGTTGCTGACTGCGTGAACCTGCGAGAGCGCGTGTGCCGGCTTGCTTGGTGGTGGTGGTCTTCTCCGGACGACAACGGACTGCAACGGACTGCAAAAACGCAAAGGGCGGCGGGGCACATGGCCACGCCGCCCGTGCAACGGATGGTCTTACTTGGCGACGGGCATCGTGAACTCGGCGCCCTTGGCGATGCTGTCGGGCCAGCGCTGCATCACGCTCTTGTAGCGCGAGTAGAAGCGGATGCCTTCCTCGCCGTACGCGTGGTGGTCGCCGAACAGCGAGCGCTTCCAGCCGCCGAACGAGTGCCAGGCCATCGGCACCGGAATGGGCACGTTGATGCCTACCATGCCGACCTTGATCTGCCGCGCGAATGCGCGGGCGATGCCGCCGTCGGAAGTGAAGCAGGCCACCCCGTTGCCGAACTCGTGTTCGTTGATGAGGGCCACCGCGCTGGCGAAGTCGGGCACGCGCACGATGCACAGCACCGGCCCGAAGATTTCCTCGCGGTAGATGTTCATCTGCGGCTTGACGTGGTCGAACAGCGTGCCGCCCAGGAAGAAGCCTTTTTCGTGGCCCGGCACCGCCAGGCCGCGGCCGTCGGTCACCAGCGTGGCGCCGGCGGCAATGCCGTCCTCGATGTAGCCCATCACCTTGGCGCGGTGCTGCGCCGTGACCAGCGGGCCCATCTCGGCGTCGGGCTCCATGCCATTCTTGACCTTCAGTGCGCGGATGCGCGGCACCAGGCGCTCGACCACCTTGTCGGCCACGTCGCCCACCGCCACGGCCACCGAGATCGCCATGCAGCGCTCGCCGGCCGAGCCATAAGCCGCACCCATCAGCGCGTCGGTGACCTGGTCGAGATCGGCGTCGGGCATGACCACCAGGTGGTTCTTGGCGCCGCCCAGCGCCTGCACGCGCTTGCCGCGGCGCGTGCCCTCGGCGTAGATGTATTCGGCGATGGGCGTGGAGCCCACGAACGACAGGGCTTCCACGTCGGGATGGGCGAGCAGCGCGTCCACCGCCTGCTTGTCGCCGTGCACCACGTTGAACACGCCGTCGGGCAACCCGGCCTGCTTCAGCAGTTCGGCCAGCAGCAGCGCGGCCGACGGGTCGCGCTCGGAGGGCTTGAGCACGAAGGTGTTGCCGCAGGCGATGGCCACCGGGAACATCCAGCACGGCACCATCATGGGGAAGTTGAACGGCGTGATGCCGGCCACCACGCCCAGCGGCTGGCGCATGCTCCAGTTGTCGATGCCGCCGCCGATCTGGTCCGTGTACTGGCCTTTCAGCAGGTGCGGGATGCCGCAGGCGAATTCGACCACTTCGATGCCGCGGGTGACTTCGCCCTTGGCATCGGAGAACACCTTGCCGTGCTCGCGGGTGATGATCTCGGCGAGCTCGTCCTGGTGCTGGTCCAGCAGGGCCTTGAAGTTGAACAGGATGCGCGCGCGCTTGAGCGCGGGCGTTTCGGACCAGGCGGGAAACGCCGCGCGGGCGGCGGCCACGGCCAGATCCACGTCCTCGGGCGAGGCCAGCGGTACCGAGCGCGTGACTGCGCCGGTGGCCGGGTCGAAGCCCTCGGTGTAGCGGCCGCTGCGGCCTTCGTAGGCCGCGCCGTTGATGTAGTGATGAAGCTGCTTCATGGGATCGGTTGCGTCGGGTTGCAAAGGGGCGGGAGGGTCAGGCGACTTCGCGCAGGACCTTGCCGATGCCCTGGAAGATTTCGCCGATTTGTTCTTCGCTGACGATCAGCGGCGGCGACACGGCCAGGATGTCGCCGGTGTAGCGTACCAGCAGGCCCTGGTCGAAGCACTTGTGGAAAACCTCCGTCGCGCGCGCACCCGGGGCGCCGTCGCGCGACTTGAGCTCGATGCCGGCGACCAGGCCCAGGTTGCGGACGTCGACGACGTGCGGCGCGTCGCGCAGCGTGTGGGCGGCCGCCTCGAAGGCCGGCGCCAGCTGGCGGGCCCGCTCGAACAGCTTTTCGCGGCGGTAGACGTCCAGGGTGGCGACGACCGCGGCGGCGGCCAGCGGGTGGGCCGAGTAAGTGTAGCCATGGAAGAATTCGATGCCGCCCTGCACGCCGTTGACGATGGCATCGTGCACCTCGCGGCGCACCGCTACCGCGCCGGCGGGTACGGCGGCGTTGCTGACGCCCTTGGCCATGGTGATGAGGTCGGGCGTCACGCCCAGCGCCTCGGCACCCGTGGCGGCGCCCAAGCGGCCGTAGGCGGTGATCACCTCGTCGAAGATCAGCAGGATGCCGTGCTTCTTCGTGATCTCGCGCAGGCGCTGCAGGTAGCCCACCGGCGGGATCAGCACGCCAGTGGAGCCGGCCATGGGCTCGACGATGACGGCGGCGATGGTGGAGGCGTCGTGCAGCGCCACCAAGCGCTCCAGTTCGTCGGCCAGGTGCGCGCCCCAGGCCGGCTGGCCCTTCGAGAACGCATTGTGCTCGAGGCTGTGCGTGTGCGGCAGGTGGTCGACGGACGGCAGCAGGGCGCCGGAGAAGGTCTTGCGGTTGGGCGAGATGCCGCCCACCGAGATGCCGCCAAAGCCCACGCCGTGGTAGCCGCGCTCGCGGCCGATCAGGCGGGTGCGCTGCGCTTCGCCGCGTGCGCGGTGGTAGGCCAGTGCGATCTTCAGGGCTGTGTCCACCGACTCGGAGCCGGAGTTGGTGAAGAAGATGCGGTCCAGGCCCTCGGGCATCAGGCCCGCCACGGCGGTGGCGGCCTCGAAGGCCAGCGGGTGGCCCAGCTGGAAGCCGGGCGCGTAGTCCATGCGGGCGGCCTGGTCGGCGATGGCGGCGACGATCTCGCGGCGGCCGTGTCCGGCGTTCACGCACCACAGGCCCGAGGTGCCGTCCAGGATGCGGCGGCCGTCCGTCGAGGTGTAGTACATGCCCTCGGCCGAGGCCAGCATGCGGGGTTGGGCTTTGAACTGCTTGTTCGACGTGAAGGGCATCCACAGATGGGACAGGTCGGGCAGGCCGGCGGCGGGGGCGTTCATGGAGGACTCTCCGGGACAAGGGACGACCTGTCGGCGCAGGGGCCGGCAGGATCGAGGGTGGGCGGATCGGTTGGCCAGTGAGATCGGCACTTCGATCGCCCGATTCTGAGCCGGCCGCTGGCGAATGAAAATATACAATTACCGCAAATGCCGCCAACCGTATTGGTAGATTGGCAAAAACTGTATAGACATCTGCACATGATCAATTTCCAGCCGGTGCGCGCCCGCGCCCAGGCGCCCACGCTGGTCGAACAGGTGGTCCAGGCCTTCACCGGCGCCATCGACCGCCAGGAGCTGCGGCCCGGCATGCCGGTGCCCTCGGTGCGAGCCTTCGCGCGCGAACACGGTTTAAGCACCTTCACGGTGGCCAGCGCCTATGCCCGCCTGGCGGCCCAAGGCTGGCTGGCGGCGCGGGCGGGGTCGGGCTACCGCGTGGCCGCGCCCGGCCCGCAGGCCGTCCCGGCCGCACCGGTTGCCCCCCAGGTCTCGTGGACGCCGCCGCGGCTGGGCGCGGGCTGGCTGCTGTCCGACATCTACGCCGATCACTCCATTCCCATCAAGGCGGGCTGCGGCTGGCTGCCGGGCGAATGGCTGAACGAAGAGGGCCTGCACCTGGCGCTGCGGCACATGGGCCGCGTGCCGGCGCTGCGCATCGCCGGCTACGGCCATCCGCTGGGCCATGCACCGCTGCGCGAGACCATCGCCGCCGGCCTGACGCTGCACGGCATGCAGGTCGAGTCCGACCAGGTCCTGCTGACGCAGGGCGTCACGCACGGGCTGGACCTGGTCATACGCACGCTGCTGCGGCCGGGCGATACCGTGCTGGTCGAGCAGCCCTGCTACGCGAATTTGCTGCCGCTACTGCGGCTGGGCGGGCTGCGCGTGCTCCCCGTGCCGCGCACGCCGGCCGGCCTGGACTGCGACGCGCTGGAAGCCGCCGCCCGCCTGCATCGTCCGCGCGCGCTGTTCGTGAACACGGTGCTGCAAAATCCCAGCGGCGGCACGCTCGGCATGGCCAACGCGTTCCGCGTGCTGCAGGCCGCCCAGCGGCACGACCTGTGGGTTATCGAGGACGACATCTCGCGCGAACTGCTGGCCGCGTCCGCCCCGCTGCTGGCCGCGCTGGACGGTGTGCAGCGCGTGGTCTACCTGGGCGGCTATTCCAAGGTCATCAGCCCATCGGTGCGCGTGGGCTACGTGGTGGCGCAGCGCGACCTGATGCGCGACATCGCCCGCACCAAGATGGCGACCGGCCTGACCTCCCCCGAGATCATGGAGCGCGTGGTACACCAGGTCATCCGCGAGGGCCGCTACCGCGCCCATATCCTGCGCACGCGAGAGCGGCTGGCGCAGGCGCACGCCATGGTCGCGCAGCGGCTGGACGAGCACGGTTTCGAGATCGCTGCCCGGCCGCAGGCGGGGTTGTTCCTGTGGGCCCGGCCGGGCGGGGCCGCCGGCGCGCGCGGGGCCAATGCGTTGGCCGAGCAGGCGCTGAAGGATGGAATCTGGCTGGCGCCGGGGTCCTACTTCGACGCGGGCGAGGCCGACGTGCCGTGGATGCGGTTCAACGTGGCGTATTCGGAAGGGGAGACGCTGTGGCGTTTCCTGGCAAAGGCTTGCGCGTAGCCGCGGCTTGCCGTTTGCCGGCCGTTCGTCGAGTCAGGTTTGTTGTGTGTCGGGCGCTT